>Ga0068858_100000096_pt1 | contig 91762 bp, 89 predicted proteins | sample KBSSwiS12_FD_66589 | JGI IMG/M metagenome (GOLD analysis project Ga0068858, IMG submission 66589) | Switchgrass rhizosphere microbial communities from Kellogg Biological Station, Michigan, USA - KBS Switchgrass S1-2 | ecosystem: Host-associated > Plants > Roots > Rhizosphere > Soil ...
CGCTGATCCTGCCCTACACGGCGCTGACCATCCCGTTCACGACCCTGGTGTTCATGGGATATCTCAACGACTTCCCCGCGGAGCTCGAAGAGGCGGCTGTGATTGATGGCGCGGGCCTGTGGACGGTCTGCGTACGGGTCGTGCTGCCACTGATGCGCCCGGTGATCGCGACGGTGTTCGTGCTCAACACGGTCTTCATCTTCAATGAGTACGCGTTCGCGTCCGTGCTGATCAACGATCCCAACCTGTACACGATCTCGCTCGCGGTCTCGAGCCTGAAGGGCGAGTACGCGATCGACTACGGCGGAATGATGGCGGCGGCGACCCTCGTGCTGCTGCCGCAGCTGATCCTGTACACGATCTTCCAGCGTCAGGTGATCGGCGGGCTGACGGTGGGCGCCGTGAAGGGCTAGCGTCCGCGCAGATCGCCTACTGCCTCACGGCGTGCCGACCAATAGGCTCGGACTGGGCCGTTGGACAGGAGCGAGGTCGCCACCGTGTCGCTTCGAGTCGTCTCCCGCCGTCAGGCGATCCTCTGGGCTGCGAGCGGCGCGGTCGTCGTCGCGCTCCTGGTCGTCGTTGCGCTCGTCGTCTCGCGGCCGTCGCCTCCGCACGGCGCGCCGGCCCCTGCCGGCCTCGGCGCGACTCCGCCCATGGGCTGGAACAGCTGGAACCACTTCGGCTGTGACGTCGATGCCGACCTTGTGGAGAGCACCGCCGAGGCGATGGCGGCCAACGGGATGCAGAAGCTCGGGTACACCGCAGTCAACATCGACGACTGCTGGATGTCGCCGCGGCGCGATCCGCACAGCGGCGAGCTGGTGCCGGATCCGAAGAAGTTCCCGCAAGGCATGGCGGCCGTCGCCGACTACCTGCACGCTCGGGGGTTCACCCTCGGTATCTACGAGGATGCCGGCACCCGCACCTGCGCGGGGTTCCCCGGCAGCCTCGGGCACGAGCGGCTCGACGCACGCACCTTCGCCCGGTGGGGGGTGGACACCCTCAAGTACGACAACTGCCACCGGGGTGGATCGACCACCACGGCCCAGTACATCGCGCGCTACCGGGCGATGAGCGACGCGCTGCGTGCGACCGGGCGCCCGATCTTCCTCGCGATCTGCGAGTGGGGCGTCAACCGCCCATGGACCTGGGCCCGTGGCGTCGGTCAGTCCTGGCGCACCACTCACGACATCAAGGACAGCTACGGCTCGATGCTCGCGATCTTCCAGCAGAACGTGCACCTCGCGGCCTACGCCGGGCCTGGTGGCTGGAACGACCCGGACATGCTCGAGATCGGCAACGGCGGGATGACCCCGATCGAGGAGCGCACCGAGTTCACCCTCTGGGCCGCCATGGCGGCGCCGCTGATCGCCGGCGCGGACCTGCGCTCCCCGAGCCCGGACGCCCTGGCGATCTACTCGAACGCCGAGGTCATCGCCATCGACCAGGATCGCCTGGGCAAACAGGCGGTTCCGATCGCGGCGCACGGCCAAGTGGCGGGCGGTGACGGGCTCTGGGTGCTCAGCAAGCCCCTGGCGGATGGCGGGCGTGCGGTCGTCCTGTTCAATGCGACGGACTCACCCGAGTCCATCTCGGCGAGCACTGCGGCGCTCGGGCTTCAGGGGTCGAGCTTCGCGGTCCGCGATGTCTGGTCGGGCACCGCATTCGTCACGACGGGCTCGATCTCCTCGCGCGTCGCCGCCCATGCGGCCGTGATGTTCCGAGTCGCTCCTTCGTCGCCCTGACCCGCCTTCAGCAGCTCTTTCCACCCTCGGTGCCGCTGAAAGGGGAATTCGAAGACAGCCGCGAACAGGCGTGCGAACAGGACCGTCGTCGGCACCAGAATCACGACGAGCACGAAGAAGGTCGGGGCTCCGGAGGGGACTCGAGGTAGGACGAGGCCGTACGCCACCGCGATCACGATCGGGAGGTGGGTCAGGTAGAGGCTGTAGGAGAACGCCCCGAGGCTTCGGAGCGGTCGGGACTCGAGGAGGCGGACGACGATCCGGGGTCTCGAGGTGGCGACCGCGATGAGCAGGCAGCCGATCGTCGGGGCCGACGCGAGATCCACCCAGAACAGGTTGGTGTTCGACCAGACCGTGCCATTGATCCAGATCACAACGATGACCGGGACGACTGCCGCCAGCGCAAACCAAGCCCAGGGCAGAGCGCGGGTGCGCTCGCTCGCGGTGACGATCCCGGCCGCCAGAACGCCGACTGCGAACAGCACCGCGAGGTCCGGGGTGAACTTCACCACGGCGTCGTTCATCCATGCCACGTGCGGCCCGAGCAGTCCCATCGTCACCACGATCGCGGCCACCACCGCGACCATTGCCACCGCACTGAAACGGCGCACGATCAACAGGAGCAACGGCAGCACGACGTACAGCTGGGCTTCGATGGCGATGGACCAGAACGCGCGGTTGGGAATGCCCGCTGACACAGCGTCTTGCACCAGCAGGCCGTACACGACGACCGACTTGCCATCCGGGACCGCCCACCCGGGCTGAGGGAGCACGAACCAGACCATGACCAGGCTGAAGCCGAGCGCGGCCCAATACGGTGGCAGGATCCGCCAGGCTCGTCGGCGCGCGTACTCCGGGATCGAGGTGGGGCGCCATCCCGACCGCGCCGGGCGGATGGCGAGCGAGAAGCCGGACAGGGCGATGAAGACGATCACTGCGGCCCGCCCGTTGTCCAGCCAGACGGCCCAGAACGGGGCAGCTGCGGCCGCGGCACCCGGCCAGGCGCGGAGGAAGATGTGGTACAGCACCACGTACAGCGCGGCCAACCCACGGACTCCATCCAGCCCGACGATGCGGCCTGGCTGTGCGGAGGGCGCCGTCGCATCGATCTGCGGCGTCACGACCGCGTTCGACGGGTGCCCGACCATGCATCATTGTCGCGCCGATCCGTGCGGCGCGACCAGATGAAGCAGCAACCTCACTGCTGTCACTCGTCGCCTGTCGCCCGTCCGTGGGACGATCCGCCGCAACGGACTCTCGGAGGGAGGCGCTCATGCGGGGCGAAGCGACCGTGCTCCACGCCGACCTCGACGCCTTCTACGCCTCGGTCGAGCAGCGCGACGCGCCCGAGCTGCGCGGCCGTCCGGTGATCGTCGGCGGCGGGGTGGTGCTCGCGGCGAGCTACGAGGCGAAGGCTCGCGGCGTGCGCACCGCGATGGGCGGCCGTCAGGCGCGCGACCTCTGCCCGGAGGCGGTCGTGGTGCCGCCTCGGATGGAGGCGTACTCGACCGCCAGCAAAGACGTCTTCGCGATCTTCCGCGACACGACGCCGTTGGTGGAAGGGCTGTCGATCGACGAGGCGTTTCTCGAGGTCGGCGGACTCCGGCACATCGTCGGCACGCCCGAGCAGGTCGCCGCGCGGCTGCGCGAGCGCGTGCGGGCCGAGGTCGGGCTCGCCATCTCGGTGGGGGTGGCGCGCACCAAGTTCCTGGCCAAGGTGGCCAGTGCGGTGAGCAAGCCCGATGGGCTGCTGGTCGTCGAGCCCGACCGCGAGCAGGAGTTCCTGCTGCCGCTGCCGGTCGAGCGGCTGTGGGGGGTCGGGGCGGTGACGGCCGCGAAGCTGCACCGGTACGGCATCCGCACGGTCGGCGAGCTCGCCGAGCTCGAAGCTGCGAGCGCCGAACGGATGCTGGGCCGGGCCGCCGGGGCGCACTTGCACGCGCTGGCCCGGTTGCGGGATCCGCGACCGGTCGAGACCACGCGGCGCCGCAGTTCCATCGGCTCCCAGCGAGCCCTCGGCCGCGGTCCGCGCTCGCCCGGTGAGCTCGACCTGATCCTCACCCAGCTCGTCGACCGGCTGGGCAGGCGCCTGCGCGACGGCGATCGGGTGTGCCGCACGGTGGTGCTGCGCCTCCGCTTCGGCGACTTCGCGCGGGCCACCCGCTCGCACACGGTCGGCCGCCCGACCGACCGGACAGCGGTGCTGCTCACGGTCGCTCACGCCCTGCTCGCGGCGTCGCGGGACGAGATCGCGGATCGGGGGATCACCCTCATCGGCATCTCGTTGGCGCAGCTGGGCCGAGCCGCCGACATCCATCCGGAACTGCCGATCGAGTGGAACGACGGCGTGCGGCTCGACACCGCGCTCGACGCGGTGCGCGACAAGTTCGGAGCCGAGTCGGTCGGCCGCGCCGCGCAACTCGGCCGCGATCCGGGGTGGTCGACCCCGCTGCTCGAGGAGCACCAGTGACCGACGCCTGCTGCATTCCCGGATGCCGCGAGGCCCTGGCGGACGACGCACCTCTGCCGCTGTGCGGCATCCATCTCGCCGTCGCCGCCGACTGGAGTTCGCGGACTCATGGCGTGACCGGCCTGCTTCCCTCGCCCTGCCTGGCCTGCGGCTCGCGGCTCGGGATGCACTACCCGTCGGGGTGGGTCTGCGCCGTCTGCGAGTGGCGGTACGGCGAGGTGCCGGACGACGACCTGGCGCCACCGCGCGTCGACGTCGTGTACTACCTGCGCCATGGGGATCGCGTGAAGATCGGCACGACCGCGAACCCCCGCCAGCGATTCGCGGCGATCTGGCACGAGGAGGTGCTGGCCTTCGAGCGGGGCGATCGCCGACTCGAGCGGCGGCGGCACGAGCAGTTCGCGGCCGATCGGTTCGGTGGGTCGGAATGGTTCCGTTTGACCCCGACCATCGCCGAGCACGCCGATGCCCTGGCGGGCGGGCGCGACCCCTGGGATGTCTACGCGCGATGGCTCAGCGAAGCCGCCGCGCTCGCGGGCAGTCAGGGCCGGTAGGCCTCGACGATCAGCTCGCCGCGGATCGACCGGAACACGTCGAGCAGCGCGACCATCGTCTTCCGCCCGGTTCCCGAGACCTGCAGGTCCCACGGGCCGAGCTTCTCGAGCCGTCCGGTGCGGATGCGCACGACCTCCCACCTCGCCGACCGCAGCGCGCGATCTTTGCGCAGGTCGGCATCCTGCCGCGGGCCCACATGCTCGAGGCCGTGCCGCCCCGTGCTGTCGTATTCGACGGCGATGCGCAGTTCGGGAATGACGATGTCGGGCCACACCTCGACATGCTCGAAGAACGGGCGCATCACGCGGACGGCGTTGAGGCCGGGCGTGAACGCGAGGCGCTCGGCGAGATTGTGCCGCAGCTGCGCTTCGACCGCGGATGCCGTGGCCGGCGCGCACTCGCTGGCGAACGCCTCGCCCACCTCGAGCTGCGGCGTCTTCGGGCATACCGTGGCGGGCCGGGATGCCGCGCGCGGTCGTGCCAGACGTGCTGCTCGAAGGCGGGCTGCCTCGTCGGCAGGCCGCACGCGCGGCGGCACCGCCTGCACCGAGCACTCCGGGCACCAGGCCGAGCGCCGGCGTTGACGCCCGGGCCGTTGACGCTGCTCCCCGGGAGTCGCGGCGAACAGGTGCCCCACCTCGCACTGCCAGAGCAGCAGCACGTCGGCGGCCGGCGGGATCTGGGTCAGGGTGATGCCGGAGTTGAACTCCGGATGGTACTGACGGATCAACGCGGGGTAGGGCGCCCAGGCTTCGCGAAACGTCCCGACCGGAAAGGGCACGTCGTTGCCGTGGCTGAACTGCCGTCGCGCCCACCACGCATCGACACCCTCGGACATGGGCCGAGAATACGGGCGGGGTCCGACGCTCGCCCCACACGGTCGACCGCTAGCGTGGGGCGGGTGAGGTCATCGCGCCGCGTGGTCGGGTGGGCCGTGGCCGCCGCCGCCGTGGTCGTGCTCGGCGTCGTGGTCGCCGTGGTGCTCACCCCGATCCCGACGCGCGCGGCCGCCCACCGGCCGGTTGCGACCACGATGGCGCGCGATGCGGCCCTCGCCTCGAACCGCGCGAAGAGCGATCAGGCCGTCGCCACCCTGGTCGACGCGAGCCGGCCGGGATGCTCGGCGGCCGTGGCGAGGCGCGGCCGCGTGGTCTGGTCGGGCGCCGGCGGACTCGCCGACCTCGCCACGAGGACCCCCGACACGACGAGCACCCGGTTCGACATCGCATCGGTGTCCAAGCAGTTCACCGCGACAGCAGTCCTCATGCTGCAGCGCCAGGGCAAGCTCAGTCTGAGCGACCCGATCGCGAAATACGTCGAGGGACTGCCCGCCTGGGGCGCGACCGTCACGCTCGACCAGCTCATGCACCACACCAGCCGCATTCCCGACTACTGGGTCGAGCTCGGCAAGGAGGGCATCGGGTTCTCGCAGAGCGCCGATCAGCTGACCACTCTGAATGCCATCCGACGCGAGAAGAAGCTCGACCCGGGAACCGGCTACGAATACTCCAACTCGAACTACGTGCTGCTCGCCGAGGTGGTCGGCCGGGTGAGCGGGACACCGCTGCCGCAGTACCTGGCGGACCACATCTTCGCGCCGCTCGGCCTCGCGATGGTCGTCGCGCCCACGCTCGCAGCTCCCGATGTGGCCAGGTCGTACGACGACGACCTGCAGCTGCAGGTCTCCGGATGGAGCGCTTACGGGTACACCGGCATCATCACGACGCCGTCGGAGTTGGCGAAGTGGGGTGACCAGTACAGGGCGGGCGACATCATCCAGAAAGACCTCGCGGTCGGCGCCGTCGCCGATGGCACCGGGGAGAAGTACGGAGCGGGCATCTTCATCCAGGCCACCGGCGGTCTCAACCACAGCGGCCGCATGGGCGGCTACATCAGCGAATTCGCCGTATCGCACGATCGGGAGACCGTGATCGCGGTGCTGTGCAACGGCCACACCTCGCCCCGCTGGCCGCTGACCGATGCGCTCTGGAAGATCTGGGACCCTACCTCCGGAAGCGGGCACTGATCGCACGCGCGACCGCGGTGAGCGGGATGGCGCAGACCGGGCCGATCAGCGCGAGCGCCGCCGCGAACAGGATCCGCTGCCAGAGCGGGGCGTTCCCCGCGTTCGCAACGTAGAGGAACGCCGCGACGAGCAGGTAGCCGTAGCAGGCGGATGCCAGCAGGGCCGTGCGCCACCCGCGCGCGACGACGCCGATGGCGAGAGCGGCGATCCCCCACGGGATCAGGTTCCACACCGTGCCGTTGAACAGGATGCGCCCGCTGAGGGCTCCGAGCCCGAGCCCGACGAGGGCGCTGGCGGCGACCACGAGAATGCGGGAGGTCCTCTCGTTGCTCATACCTAGCGATTCTAGGTATCGCGGTTGCCGGGATCAAGGTGTGCGGCGCGGCTCCTTCTGCGCGTCGGCGATCGGCTGGATGGCGGCCGGTGCGTCGGCCGTCGTGATCGTCCCCAGGATCAGCAGCCACGATCCGGAGATCAGGTAGACGAAGGTCGCGACCACCGCGATGGCGCCGACCGTGATGCCCACCGGGATGCCGCAGATCAGCAGGATCGCGCCGAGGAGTTGGGCGAGGTAGCAGAGGCTGCCGCCGACGATGCGGATCAGGGTCAGCGCGTAGAGACTGCTGCGCAGCCGGAAGGCCTGGATGTAGCCGTAGGTGTTGATCGCCAGGGCAAGTGCGGCCACCGCCAGCCATTCGACGCCCAGAGCCACGGCAGGCTGGTGCCCCATCAGGGCGAGCGCGCTGAGCAGGAAGATCGAGGCGAAGCCGGTGAGCATGTTGATGGCGCGGTAGCGGTGGGTCGCGTCGTGTGCGACGCCGCGCAGGTTGATGGTCAGGGCGACGAAGACCAGGCCGGCCAGAGTCGCCGAACCGGTTCCCACCAGGATGAAGAAGTCGGTCCATTGCTCGAGATCCAGCGGCACGAGCGCAGGCTAGCAGCAGCGCGCGACAGCCCGGAAGAACGTCCTCTTGACGTAGCACTTGTTTTTTGCAAGTGTTAGTCCATCGAGACATCGACCCACAAGCAAAGGAGACCACGATGACCGTGACGGGGATGTTCGTCAACTTTCCGGTGACCGATCTGGACCGCGCCAAAGCCTTCTACACGGCCATCGGCTTCACCATCAATCCGCTGTTCACCGACCACAACGCGGCCTGCGTGGTGGTGGAAGACGGCCACAGCTACTTCATGATCGAGACCCGCGAGTTCTACCAGTCGATGACCGAGCTGACGATCGGCGATCCGAAGGAGCACCCGACGGCGGGCACCTCGATCTTCCTCGACACGCGCGAGGCCGTCGACGCCGCCGTGGCCGCCGGGGTCGCGGCGGGTGGTGCCCTGGTCGGCGAGCCCGCCGACTACGGCTTCATGTACCAGCGCGGCCTGACCGACCCCGACGGCAACACCGTCGACTTCGGCTGGATGGACCCGAAGGCGGCCGAAGTGGGCCCCGAGGCCTTCGCGAACCAGCAGGCCTGAGCCGCGAGGCAGCGCAGCCATGGCGGCCCGCGACTACGGGGAGTACGGCGGCGTCACGCGCGCCCTCGAACTCGTCGGCGAGCGCTGGGCGCTGCTGATCGTGCGCGACCTGCTGGTCGGGCCGCGCCGCTACGGAGAACTGGCAGCGGGGCTTCCCCGCATTCCGAGCAACATCCTGGCGGCGCGGCTCAAAGAACTGCAGGCAGCCGGCGTGATCCGCCGGGCGCCGCGCTCGCGCGTCATCGTCTACGAGCTCACCCCATACGGCCGCGAGCTGGAGCCCGTCGTGCTCGCCTTCGGGGCGTGGGGATTCAAGGCGATGGGCGAGCCCCGCGATGAGCAGGTCATCACCCCCGACTCGATGACCATGGATCTGCGCGCGGCGTTCCGTGCCTCCGTGGCGGCCGAGCTGCCGCCGACGGCCTATGGCGCGCGGGTCGGGGCGGTCGAGCTGCTCGTGCGCGTCGACGGAGCGGCGCTGCAGGTGACACGCGGTGACGGCCCGGTCGACCTCGCGTTCTCGGCCGGCCCCGGCATCCACCGGCTCATCACGGGCGAGCTCACGCCCGACCGCGCGGTCGCCAGCGGAGCGGTCCAACTGCTGCGCGGGCGCGGCGAGTTGCTCGGCCGCTTCGCCAGCACCTTCCACCTGGCCGCCTGAGGCCGCGCCGACAGCGCCGGGGACGCCGCGCCCGCCGCCCCGCGACTCAGGCGGTGCGTGGCTTGCGCAGAGCGACAGCCGTGGTGATCGCCAGCACGACGATTCCGATCGAATCGACGACGACCGTCTGCGGGACGAGCGTGTACGTCCACACCTCTCGGATGCCGAACAGGCTGACGGTCAGGGCCAGCAGCAGCGCGGTCAGGCTGGCGAGCATGAACAGGAGGCTCAGCACGGTGGCGAGTTTCAGCAGCCTGCCGCGCAGGGCGAGCATGGCGATCGCCAGCACGATCGCGGCGATGCCGTTGAGCACGAACATCACGCCGAGCGGGCCGCCGGTTCCGGTGAAGCGGAGGAAGAGGTGGATGCCGCCCACGGCAAGCAGGAGGATCGCACTGAGGATTCGCAGGAAGGTCATGGCGAGTACACGAGAGAACGCCGTGCAGGGTTCATTCGAATCAGCCAGATGACGTCACGCCCGAACGATTCGATCAGCAGGACGAGCGCAGTCGCGCCGACCAGCACGTCGACCGGCGAGGGCAACAGCCGGGAGGCGATCAGCAGCAGGGCGATGCCGCAGGCGGCCGCGACCACTTTGCGCCAGTACCGGAACGGCACGCGCGCGCGCAGCCACGGGAATGCCCATCCCGCCACGGCGAACGCGTAGCGCATCAGGCCGATGGCGAGGATCCAGGGCCCGACGATCCGCACGTCGGCGACGCTGAGCACCAGGATCAGGAAGGCATCGGCTTCCATGTCGAAGCGCGCTCCGACCGCGCTCTCGCCGCCGGTGCGCCGCGCGACCTGGCCGTCGACGGCATCCAGGGCCAGCGTCACGGCCGTCACGCTCACCAGGAAGACCACAGAGATGCGCTGGGTGAACGACGTGACGACCAGCGCGGTCACGACGCAGATCAGCATCGAGCGGGTGGCCGTGACGGCGTTCGCCGCACCGAACCGCTCCGCGCCGCTCCGGCGCAGGGCGACCGAGATCAGGACGGCCGAGCCGATCAGGCAGACGACGCCGGCCGCCCAACCTGCCGCAGACAGCGGCGAGATCAGCGTCGTCGCGGCGAGCGCGATCACCCCGCCGGCCGCCCACCACCATGCGCGCATCTGAACCGATGCCATGCCGCCTCCGTTGTTCCTTCGTGACCTACCCCGTTGACACGAAGCCGGAGCAGTGGATGGTTCACCCCTCGATCGCGGATACGCCGGTCGCCTTCTGGATGACAGGTCCAGGACGCGGAGAGCTGCGCGCCGAGTCGGTGCCCGAGCCCGCAGACGACGAGGTGCTGGTGCGGACTGCGTGGACGGGCATCAGCCGGGGCACCGAGGGCCTCGTGCTCCGCGGCGAAGTCCCTGAGTCGGAGCACGAGAGGATGCGGGCGCCCTTCCAGGCGGGCTCGTTCTCCTTCCCTCTGAAGTACGGCTACCTCAACGTCGGTGTCGTCGAGCGCGGTCCGCGTCCGCTGGTCGGATCGACGGTCTTCACGCTGTTTCCGCACCAGTCGACGTTCGTCGTGCCCGCGGGGGACGTCACCGTGGTGCCCGACGGGGTGCCGCCGAGGCGTGCCGTGCTCGCGGGCGCGATGGAGACCGCGGTCAACGTGCTGTGGGATGCGCGTCCGGCACTCGGCGACCGCGTCACGGTGATCGGCGCCGGCATGATCGGGTGCTGCATCGCGCGCCTGGCTCGCGGGATCCTGGGTGCCGAGGTGACCCTGGTCGACGTGGACGCCGCGAAGGCTCCGGTCGCCCGCCTGCTGGGGGTCGACTTCGCATCGCCGGACGGCGCCGCTCCCGACCGTGACATCGTGATCGAGGCGAGCGGCACGGCTGCCGGTCTGGGCCGGGCGCTCGAACTGGCCGCGACCGACGGCTCGGTGATCGTCGCCAGCTGGTTCGGCAGCCGACCGGTGGCGCTCGAGCTGGGCGCCGACTTCCATTCCCGGCGGCTGACCCTGGTGTCGAGCCAGGTCGGCGCGGTCGCGGCGTCGCAGCGCGATCGGCGCACGACCCGCCAGCGGCTCGAGCTGGCGCTCCGATTGCTGGAGGATCCGGCGTTCGATGTGCTGCTCACCGGCTCGTCGTCGTGGACCGAGTTGCCCGCCGTCATGGCATCCCTGGCCGGCGTGACGACGGACCATGCAGGCGAGGCCGCCGTCGGCGGCGTGTGCCACACGATCGACTGGAGGCCATGATGGCCTTCTCCGTGACGGTCCGCGACCACATCATGATCGCGCACAGCCTGAGCGGCGAGGTCTTCGGCCCCGCTCAGCAGCTGCACGGCGCGACCTTCCTCGTCGACGCGACCTTCCGGGCCGCCGAGCTGGATGCCGACGGCATCGTCGTCGACATCGGGCTCGCCTCGCGCGCGGTCGCATCGATCACGGGGTCGCTCTCGTACCGCAATCTCGACGACGAGCCCGCTCTGTCCGGAGTGAACACCACCACCGAGCGCCTGTGCCAGCTGATCGGCGATCGGCTGGTCGACGCGGCGCGCGCAGGGGGGCTGGGCCGAGCGCGGCTGACCGGGATCACCGTCACCCTGCACGAGTCGCACATCGCCTGGGCCTCGTACGAGGTCGAGCTGTGAGCGGCGCGCGTCCGCTGACCTTCGTCGTGCCCGAGGGGATCGATGACCCGCAGCGGGTCAGCGGCGGCAACGTGTACGACCGCCGGGTGCGCGACGGCCTGCTGGCGAGGGGGTGGCGCGTCACGACGACGGAGGTCGCTGACGCGCCCGCGGTCGAGGCCGCCGTCGCCGAGGTTCCCGACGGAGGCACCGTGCTGGTGGATGGCCTGGTCGCCGCCTGGGCGCCGGATGCCATCGCAACGGCGTCGGCCACGGCCCGCGTGGTGGTCCTCGCGCACATGGTGCGGGCCGCGTTCGCCGAGGCCGATCCCGCGTCAGTGGACCGCGAGCGTCGTGCGCTCCGCGCCGCCGCTCTGGTGATCGCGACGAGCCGATGGACGGCGGCCGAACTGGTCGCCCGCGGGATCGTGGACGAGCAGCGCGTATCGGTGGCGATGCCCGGCGTCACCGACGGGCCGCCGGCGCTCGGCCGGGCGGACCGGCTGCTCTGCGTCGGAGCGATCGCCCCGCACAAGGGGCAGGACCTGCTCCTGGACGCCCTCGGCCAGCTGCGCCATCTCGACTGGAGGTGCACCATCGCCGGTTCGCGCGCGGCCGATCCGGCGTTCGCCGATCGGGTCGCCGAGACGGCGGCGGCCTTCGGGCCGCGCATCCGGATGACCGGAGTCCTCGATGAGGCCGCGCTGGCCTCCGCCTACCGGCGCTCCGGGCTGCTGGTCGCACCCTCGCGCACCGAGAGCTTCGGCATGGCGATCGCCGACGCGCGCGCCCGGGGGCTTCCGGTCATCGCCGCGGCGGTCGGCGGCATCCCGGAATCCGTCGCCGGGGGCGGCGCGATGCTCGTTGCGGCCGACGAGCCGGCGGCTCTGGCATCCGCTCTCGAGCAGTGGATGACCGAACCGGCTCTGCGTCGGCGCCTGCGTTCCGAGGCCGCCGAGTCCCGCTCGCGCAGACCGCGCTGGTCGACCACGGTCGACCGGATCCACCGGATGCTGGTGACGGCGTGACGGCGCTCGCCCTGCCGGTGGCGGACCGGCCGGCCGCGCACACGCCGAGCCGGAGGTCTCGAATCCGGCGTGCCGTTCCTCTCGTCTTCGGCGCCGCGGTCGTCGCCGGCACGGTGGCCGTGGTCGGCACCGGACCGCTGCTGCGTGGCGCGCTGGCGGTCTCGCCCGCTGCCCTCCTGGCGGCCGCGCTGCTGACGGGAGTGGCGACCTGGGCGGCGGTGTGGCGGTGGCGCACCGTGTCATCCGCTCTCGGGCTGCCCATGCCGTGGCTCGCTGCGGTCGGGGCGTACTACCGCTCCCAGTTCGTCAACACGGTGCTCCCCGGCGGGGTGGTCGGCGACGTCCACCGGGCCTATCGCCAGGGCCGCCGCAGCGGAGACCTGCCGCTCGCCGCTCGAGCGGTCGCGACCGAGCGCGTCGCCGGGCAGCTGGTGCAGGCGATCACGACCCTCGTCGTGCTCGCGGCGCTCGGCCTGACGGCACCGGTGGACCGGTCATCCATCGCATGGCCGATCGGATCGCCGGTGCCCTGGCTGCCCGCGGTGGGCTGGCTCGGGGCGGCTCTCGCGGTCGTCGTCGCGCTCGCCATCACGATCGGTCTGGCCAGCAGCCGGGCTCGAGGGATGCTGCGGCGCGAGGTCTCGCTGCTGCGGACGGTGTTCCGCCGGCCCCGGGCGTCGCTGTCCATCGTGGCGGCCTCCCTCGTCGTGGTCGGGGCGCACGCCACAACCTTCGTCGTCGCCTGCCTCGCGGTCGGCATCCACGGGTCGCCGCGCGAGTTGATCGCCCTGGCGATGATCGCGCTCGCCGCGGCGTCGCTGCCGCTCAACGTCGGCGGCTGGGGTCCGCGTGAGGCGGCCTCGGCAGCCGCCTTCGCCACGGTCGGATGGGGTGCCGGGGCGGGGCTCGCCGCGTCGACCGCGTTCGGCATCCTGACACTGGCGGCCGTCCTGCCGGGCGGGTTCGTGCTGATCGCCGCCGCGCTCGCCGCCCGAACCGCGTCCCGAAGCGCGCCCCGCACCGCCCACCCACTCCCTCACGAAGGAATCGCATGAGCGAGCGCCCCTACGTCACCCTGAGCTGCGCCATGTCGATCGACGGCTACCTCGACGGCGCCGAGGCCGGTCGGCTGTCGATGTCGAACGCGGCGGACCTCGACCGCGTCGACGCCGTGCGGGCCGAGAACGACGCGATCATGGTCGGGGCGTCGACGGTGCGCCGCGACGATCCACGCCTGCTGGTGAAGAGTGCGGAGCGGCGCCGGCAGCGCGAGTTGTCCGGGCTGACGGCTTCGCCGACCAAGGTGACCGTGACATCCACCGGAGATCTTCCGGTCGACGCCGAGTTCTTCACCACCGGCGACGTGCCGCGGCTGGTCTACTGCCCGCAGCCCAGGGCGCGCCGACTTCGGTCGCGGATCGGCGAGCGGGCGGATGTCATCGGCCTGGGCGACCGGGTGACGATGGACCGGGTGCTCGACGACCTCGGCCAGGAGCGCGGCGTCCGCCGGCTCATGGTGGAGGGCGGAGGCTTGCTGCTCACCCAGTTCCTCGCCGACGATCTGGTCGACGAGCTGCACCTGGTGGTCGCGCCGTTCTTCGTCGGTGAGGCGCGGGCGCCCCGGATCGTCTCGCCTGCCAGGTTCCCGTGGACCGCCGCTCGCCGAGCCGAGCTGGTCGACACCCGGCAGATCGGCGATGTGGTGCTGCTGCGCTATGCGCTCTCGAGCCGCTTCGGGGGCGTCGGCGCGGTGGCTGCGTCCGGATCGGCGTCGCGGACCGCGGAGGCGCGATGAACCGGCCGTTGGTGCGCCGCGCCGGGCTGGTTCTCGCCGTCCTGCTGCTGCTCGCGCTGCCGCTGGCTCCCGGCGTGATCGCCCAGCACTCCGCCGCCGCGCTGGTGCGGCTGCCGGTCGAGTCGATCCTGGTGATCCTGCTGCTCGCTCTGCTGCCGTGGCGCGCGGGCCGCCGCGCGGTGGCCCTGGTGTTCGGCGCCTTCGTGGTGGTCGCGCTGCTGTTCGCCGGCCTGGATGCCGCGTTCGAATATGCGCTCTCGACCCACTTCGACGCGAGCGACTGGCAGCAGGTGGGCGACGGATTCGGCGTCGTGCGGGACTCGATCGGCACGCCGGCCACGATCGCCGCGCTCATCGGCCTCCTGCTGGTCGCGGCAGGGACGCTGGCGGGACTCGCCTGGGCGGCGCTGCGCGTGGATGCGGCGATCCGGCGCGCGGGTCGCGCCGCGTCGTGGACGGTCGCCTCGGTGACCGCGGCCTGGGTGGTCGCGGCCCTGGTCGGATCGCAGCTGGTCGCCGGGCAGCCGGCCGCCGCCGCCTCGTCGATCGACGCCATCGCCTCGGCCTCCTCGCGCGCGTCGGCCGCCCTGAGCGCCCAGGCGGCGCTGCCGCACGAGATCGCGACCGATCGCTATGCGGCGATGCCGTCATCCCAGCTGCTGAGCGCGCTCAAGGGCAAGGATGTCGTGATCGCCTTCGTCGAGAGCTACGGGCAGGTGGCCGTGCAGGGCACGAGCTTCTCGCCCGGCGTGGACCAGGTGCTGCGCGACGGCGGCGCACAACTCGCGGCCGATGGCTACACGGCCCAGAGCGCCTTCCTCACCTCGCCCACCTTCGGCGGGGTGAGCTGGCTCGCGCACTCCACCCTGCAGTCGGGGCTGTGGATCGACAAGCAGCAGGTCTACAACAAGCTCCTCAAGAGCAACCGGTTCACCCTGAGCGACGCCTTCGCCAACGCGGGCTGGAAGACCGTCAGCGACATCCCCTCCGACACCCACCCGTGGAGCTACGGCAGTTCGTTCTACCACTACGGCACGATGCTCGACACCAACAACGTCGGCTACCTCGGCCCGACGTTCGGCTACGCCAGGATCCCGGATCAGTACACCTGGAAGTACTTCCAGGACCACGAGCTCGCCGGACCGCACCAGCCGGTCATGGCCGAGATCGACTTCGTCTCGTCGCACACGCCGTGGGCGCCCCTGCCGCAGCTGGTCCCGTGGTCGCAGATCGGCGACGGCACCGTCTACGCGCCGCAACCGGCCCAGGGCCAGTCGACCAGCACGGTCTGGGCCGACCCGAAGCGCGTGCAGGCAGCGTACGGGCAGTCGATCCAGTACTCGCTGGGTGCGATGTTCTCGTTCCTGCACAGCTACGACGACCCCAATCTGGTGATCATCGCCCTCGGCGACCACCAGCCGGCGACGGTGGTCAGCGGCGCGGGGGCCAACCACGAGGTGCCGATCAGCATCGTCTCGAAGGATCCCTCGGTCTTCCGGGCGATCTCGGGGTGGCACTGGCAAGACGGCGTGCTCCCGACATCGACGGCTCCACTGTGGAAGATGAGTGCGTTCCGCGACCGCTTCCTCGGAGCCTTCAGCGCGAACGCCGGTTAAGTAGCCGCGGCGCGGCGTATCGAAACCCGCCGTTCGGTTGACCACCTCCCGCGCCTCTGGCAGCATTACCTTCCGAACGGTCGGTTATTAATTCCCGGCTGTCAATCCCAACGAAGGGTCCGTCGGCGATGGCTGAAGCCTTTCTGGTCGGCGGCGTTCGAACACCGGTCGGGCGCTACGGCGGGGTGCTCGCGGGCGTGCGCCCCGACGACCTGGCTGCCCTGGTGGTCCGCGAAGCTGTCACTCGGGCCGGCGTCGATCCGGCGCTGATCGACGAGGTGATCCTCGGAGGCGCCAACCAGGCCGGCGAGGACAATCGCAATGTCGCGCGGATGTCGGTGCTGCTGGCCGGGCTTCCGGATCACGTGCCCGGCGTCACGGTCAACCGGCTGTGCGCCTCGGGGCTGTCGGCGATCACCATGGCGGCCCAGGCGATCCGGGCCGGTGACGCCGACCTGATCGTCGCGGGCGGGGTGGAGTCGATGACTCGCGCCCCGTGGGTGCAGGCCAAGCCCGAGAAGCCGTTCGCCAAGCCGGGCGCCCAGTTCGACACCTCCATCGGCTGGCGTTTCGTCAACCCGGCGCTCACTGCGCGCGACAAGGCGACCTTCTCGATGCCCGAGACCGGAGAAGAGGTGGCGCGCGTCTACGGAATCACCCGCGAGGACGCTGACGCCTTCGCGCTGCGCAGCCACCGACGTGCGATCGCGGCCGTCGACGCCGGTCGCTTCGATGCCGAGATCGTCGGGGTCGGGACCGCCGCCGGGACCGTGCTACGGGATGAGGGTCCGCGCCGCGACACGACGGCCGAGGCCCTGGCGGCGCTCCGCCCGGTCGTCGCGGGGGGAACCGTCGTCACTGCCGGCAACTCGAGCGCGCTCAACGACGGAGCGTCGGCGATCGTAGTCGCCAGCGGCGAGGCGGTCGAGAAGCATGGGCTCGTCCCGCGCGCCCGGGTCGTTGTCGGGGCCAGCGTCGGGGTCGCCCCCGAGGTGATGGGCATCGGGCCGGTCCCCGCCACCCGCAAGGCACTCGAGCGCGCCGGGCTGACCATCGCGGAACTCGGCTCGATCGAGCTCAACGAGGCGTTCGCGACGCAGTCCCTTGCCGTGATGCGCGAGCTGGGACTGGATGACGCGCTCGTCAACGCCGACGGCGGCGCGATCGCGCTGGGGCATCCGCTCGGGTCGAGCGGGTCGCGCCTGGTCGTGACGCTGCTCGGCCGCCTGGAACGCGAGGGTTCGCGCTACGGGCTCGCCACCATGTGCGTGGGCGTCGGGCAGGGCAGCGCGCTGATCGTCGAGCGGGTCGAGTGATGGAGCAGACGATCGAGGTCACCCGATCGGAGGACCGGGTCGTGGTGCGGCTGAATCGTCCGGAGGCGCGCAATGCGATCAACCAGCAGATGGTCGACGAGTTGCACCGGGTGTGCGCCGAGCTGGAGGTCGAGCCGCGCATCCTGATCATCACCGGTTCGGATGGCGTGTTCGCCTCGGGCGCCGACATCGCGGAACTGCGCGAGCGCACCTCGGTGGATGCGCGCAAGGGCATCAACACCATGCTGCTGCTGCGGATCGCCGACCTGGCGATGCCGGTGATCGCCGCGATCGACGGCCCCGCCCTCGGCGCCGGTGCCGAGCTTGCCTACGCGGCCGACTTCCGGATCGGCACGCCGCGCGCCCGGATCGGAAACCCCGAGACCGGGCTGGGGATCATCGCGGCGGCCGGCGCGCTCTGGCGGCTGCCGGAGCTGGTCGGTGAGCCACTGGCCAAGCAGATGCTGCTCGCCGGCCGCATCCTGGATGCCGAGGAGGCCGCGGCCGCCCGCCTGCTGACCGAGATCGTCGAGCCCGCGAAGCTGCTCGCCGCGGCGCACGCGCTCGCCGACGAGATCGCCGCCCAGAGCGTGGCGGCGACCATCCGCACCAAGGCGCTGCTGCGCGGGGATCGCGGCCGGCATCCCCAGGCCGACCTCGATGCGCAGGCGGTGCTCTTCGATTCCGACGACAAGCGCGACCGCATGACCGCCTTCCTGAACCGGAAGAAGAAGAGCTGATGGCCGAGCTGCCCGCGCGCGTCGGTGTGCTCGGCGGAGGCCGGATGGGCGCCGGCATCGCGCACGCCTTCCTGGTCTCGGGCTCGGTCGTCGCGGTGGTGGAGCGCGACGACGAGCAGGTCGCCGCGGCACGCGACCGCGTGATGACCGCGGCGCAGGTCAGCATCGACCGGGGCTCGACCTCCGAGTCCCTGGATCTCCTGGCCGCACGGCTCGAGCTCGGCACCGACGACGCGCTGTTCGACGAGTGCGAGCTCGTCATCGAGGCCGTGCCCGAGGAGTACGCGCTCAAGGCGGCCTTCCTGCGCCGCATCGAAGACCGGGTCGGCGCCGACGTGCCGATCGCGAGCAATACCTCGTCGATCTCGATCGACTCACTCGCGGCTGAGCTGCGCTTTCCGCGGCGATTCCTGGGTCTGCATTTCTTCAACCCGGTGCCGGCGGCGCAGCTCGTCGAGGTCGTGGCGGGCGACGCGACCGAGCCGGGCATCGTCGACGCGGCGCAGGACTGGGTCGCCGCGCTGGGCAAAACGGCCGTGACGGTGCGCGATTCGCCGGGCTTCGCCTCGTCGCGGCTGGGGCTAGTGATCGGACTCGAAGCGATCCGGATGCTCGAAGAGGGTGTCGCGTCGGCCGACGACATCGACGCGGCGATGGTGCTCGGCTACAAGTACCCCGTGGGCCCGCTGCGTCTCGCCGACATCGTCGGACTCGACGTGCGGCTCGGCATCGCCGAGTACCTGCATGCGCAACTGGGGGAGCGCTTCGCGCCGCCGCAGCTGCTGCGCGACAAGGTCGCGGCCGGCGAACTGGGCCGCAAGACCGGGCAGGGATTCTTCAGCTGGACGGAGGACGGGCGATGACGCAGATCTTGCCGAGCTACGTGAAGGGCGGCTGGTGGTCGCCGTCGTCGGATTCGGGAGCCGCGATCGTGCGCGACGCGTCCACCGGGCAGGCCGTGACCTCGGTGAGCACCGCCGGCCTCGACCTCGCTGGGGCGCTGGAGTATGCGCGCACCGTGGGCCAGGCATCCCTCGGTCGGCTGACCTTCCACCAGCGGGCGCTGCTGCTCAAGGAGTTCGCGCAGCAGCTCACGGCGCGCAAGGACGAGCTCTACGCGTTGTCGGCGCGCACCGGGGCTACCAAGACCGACTCGATGGTCGACATCGACGGCGGCATCGGCGTGCTGTTCACCTACGCCTCGAAGGGGCGGCGCGAACTGCCCAACACCCAGGTCTACGTGGATGGAGCCGTCGAGCCGCTCTCGAAGGACGGCACCTTCCTGGGCCGCCATATCTACTCGCGCCTGCCCGGAGTCGCCGTGCAGATCAACGCCTTCAACTTCCCGGTGTGGGGCTCGCTCGAGAAGTTCGCGCCCGCCTTCCTGGCCGGCGTGCCCAGCCTGGTCAAGCCGGCCACGCCGACCGGGTACCTGGCCGAGGCGTTCGTGCGCATCCTGGTCGAGTCGGGCCGACTGCCCGAGGGGAGCCTGCAGCTCGTCTCGGGCAGCGTTCCCGAACTGTTCGACCACCTGCGGCTGGGCGACCTGGTCGCCTTCACCGGCTCGGCGTCGACCGCCGAGCGGTTGCGCCAGAGCGAGTCGGTGCGCACCGGCGGCGTGCGGTTCACCAACGAGACCGACTCGATCAACGCATCCGTGCTGGGTGAGGCCGCGGTCGAGGGAACGCCGGAGTTCGATGCCTTCGTGCGCGGGGTGGTCACCGAGATGACGGTGAAGGCCGGGCAGAAGTGCACGAGCATCCGGCGGGTGATCGTGCCGCGCAACGCGGCCGATGCGGTGACCGCCGCCATCCGGGAGCGCATCTCGCAGCGCGTGGTGATCGGCGATCCGCGGGCCGAGGGCGTCACCATGGGCCCGCTGGCCTCGATCGAGCAGCGCGACGAGGTCCGCCGCCAAGTCGCCAAGTTGATGGACGCCGGCGGCCGCATCGTGGTCGGCACCAGCGAGCCCCCCGCCGTCACGCACGCCGACGGCTCGGCCTCGCCGAGCGCCGAGGGAGCGTTCGTCTCACCCGTGCTGCTGCGCTTCGACGACTCGTCCGTCGCCGCCGTTCACGAGGTGGAGGCGTTCGGCCCGGTCGCCAGCCTGCTGGTCTACGACCGTCTCGACGAGGCGATCGCGCTGGTCGGCAAGGGCGGTGGATCGCTGGTGACCAGCATCGCCACGCACGACCCGGCCGAGGCGGTTGCGCTGATGACGGGCATTGCGCCGTTCAATGGACGGGTGCTCGTGCTCGACCGCGACGACGCGCGAGCGTCCACCGGGCACGGGTCGCCGGTGCCGCACCTGGTGCACGGCGGGCCGGGCCGGGCGGGCGGCGGCGAGGAGCTGGGCGGCATCCGGGCGGTGCTGCATCACATGCAGCGCACGGCGATCCAGGGCTCTCCCGAGATGCTCACCGCCATCACCGGGATCTGGCACGCCGGAGCGGTCTCGAACCACGAGGGCCGGCATCCGTTCCGCAAGTCGCTCGACGAGCTCACGCTGGGCGACAGCGTCGTGTCGGGCAGCCGCGAGGTCACCCTGGCCGACATCGAGCAGTTCGCGGCGTTCACCGGAGACACCTTCTACGCCCACATGAACGAGGAGGCGGCGGCGGCCAACCCGTTCTTCCCGGGCCGGGTCGCGCACGGTTACCTGCTGGTGTCGTGGGCGGCCGGGCTCTTCGTGGATCCCGAGCCTGGTCCGGTGCTGGCGAATTACGGGCTCGAGAACCTGCGGTTCGTGACGCCGGTGTCGCCGGGCGACAGCATCCGGGTGGTGCTGACCGCGAAGCAGATCACGCCGCGCGAGACCGAGCCGTACGGCGAGGTGCGCTGGGACGCCGTGCTCATCAACCAGAAGGACGAGGTGGTTGCGAGCTACGACGTGCTGACGCTGGTCGCCAAGGACGGCTACGAGGCCGAGAGTCCCTCGAGCGCCACCGCGAGCACATCGCTCGCGAGCTGATCGGCGGACTCCGGGCCTTCGGGTCGGTACCACTCGACGATCGAGTTGACCATGCCGAAGATCAGCCGCGTGACCACGCTCGGATCGATGTCAGCGCGCACCGAGCCCTCGTTGCGCGCCTCGATCACGAGCGCGGTGACCGCCCGGTCGAAGGCGCGGCGACGGGCCAGCGCGTCGCGCTCGACCTCGGAGTTGCCGCGCACCCGGAGCAGCAGGGTCACGTAGGGCAGCTGGGCGATCAGCACGTGCACCGCCCCACTGAGCACGTAGGCGAGGCGGGCCTCGGCGTTGCCCGTGGTTGCTCCGGGCTCGCGCAGCACGCCCTCGAGGCCGCCGAGCGCTTCATCCAGCGCGGCGCGCAACAGCTCGACCTTCGCCGGGAAGTGGTGGTAGATCGCGGCTTTGCTCAGGCCGAGCCGGCTCGACAGCATCCCCATCGAGGTCGCGTCGTAGCCGTGCTCGATGAAGGCGGCGACCGCGGCCTCGAGAACGTTCTGCCGACTCAGGCCGGGGCGACCGCGCTTGGGGCCGGTGACTGCTTCGGGGTGCGACATCATGCCCAGTGTGGCACGCGGTCAGGGCTTGCTCGGCGATGACGCCGGCGTCGGGAGGGCTCCCGGCGCGGGCAGGTTCGACCGCCGGCTTCTTCCCCGGAACTCGGCCACGATCTCGCCGCGCTGGTTGGTGATCTCGACGTCGTAGATGCCCGAGCGCCCGGCGGTCGCGCGCGCCGTCGCCACCGCGGTGAGGGTGTCGCCCGTCGTCGACGTCGCGAGAAAGCTCACGTCGGCCCCGGCCGCAACGGTCAGCGCGTCGCTGTCATTGCAGGCGATCGCGAACGCCGTGTCGGCGACCGCGAAGACGAAGCCGCCGTGGGTGATGTCGAAGCCGTTGAGCATGTCGTCGCGGATCGGCATCGACACCACGGCGCGACCCGGCTCGTTCACCTCGACCACCATGCCCAGGCCGGCGGATGCGCGGTCGCGCTGCATCATCCAGTCGGCGGATCTGGTGGCTTCGGTGCTCATTGTTGCTACAATACTGAACGATCGGTAAGTAATCCAGCAATGGAGCAGGGATGACGACGGAGCAGGGGATGACCGACGAGTTGAGCCCCGAAGAGCGCGAGTTCGAGCGCCTGATCGCGGCCGACCAGCGCGTCGAGCCGCGCGACTGGATGCCCGACGCCTATCGCAAGACCCTCATCCGCCAGATCTCGCAGCACGCGCACTCCGAGATCATCGGGATGCAGCCCGAAGGCAACTGGATCACCCGGGCACCGAGCCTGAAGCGCAAGGCGATCCTGATGGCCAAGGTCCAGGATGAGGCCGGTCACGGCCTCTACCTCTACTCGGCCGCGCAGACCCTGGGCATCGATCGCGAGACGATGTTCGAGCAGCTCATCACCGGAGCCGCCAAGTACTCGTCGATCTTCAACTACCTCACCCCCAGCTGGGCCGACATGGGGTCGATCGGCTGGCTGGTCGACGGGGCCGCGATCTGCAACCAGGTGCCGCTCTGCCGCGCCTCGTACGGGCCGTACGGCCGGGCGATGACCCGCATCTGCAAAGAGGAGTCGTTCCATCAGCGGCAGGGGTTCGAGATCCTGCTCACGCTGATGCGCGGCACTGAGGCGCAGCGCGCGATGGCGCAGGAGTCGGTGAACCGCTGGTACGCGCCCGCGCTCATGATGTTCGGCCCGCCCGATGACGAGTCGCCCAACTCGCAGCGCAGCATGGCCTGGAACATCAAGCGCTTCAGCAACGACGAGCTGCGTCAGCGCTTCGTCGACATGCTGGTGCCGCAGGCCGAGATCCTCGGCGTGACGCTGCCCGACCCCGACCTGAAATGGAACGAGGAGCGTGGTCACTACGACTTCGGCGAGCTGGACTGGACCGAGTTCCACGAGGTGCTCGCGGGCCGCGGCCAGGCGAACGCCCTTCGGGTCGCCAAGCGCCGCAAGGCGCACGAAGACGGCGCCTGGGTGCGCGAGGCTGCGCGCGCCTACGCCGACAAGCAGGCCGAGCTCGCCGCGCAATCCGAACGGCTCGCCTCATGACCAGCCCCGGCGACTCCGGCGGCCGCGAGACCTGGCCGCTCTGGGAGGTGTTCATCCGCTCGTCGCGCGGGCTGTCGCACGTGCACGCCGGGTCGCTGCACGCGCCCGACGAGACGATGGCCGTGCGCAACGCCCGCGATCTGTACACCCGCCGGGCCGAGGGGGTCTCGATCTGGGTGGTGCGGGCATCCGACATCACCTCCTCGGACCCGGATGCCAAGGGCGAGTTCTTCGAGTCGCCGCAGGGCAAGGAGTACCGGCACGCGACGTACTACACCGAGTCGGAGCAGGTGCCGCACCTGTGAACCACAGCAACCACGTCGTCTCGACGGCGATCACTCCCGAGTCGATCGCCGACTCGTCCTTGGTGGCCACGGATGCGGTGGCCGACTACGCGCTCGGCCTCGGCGACGACGCGCTGGTGCTCGCCCACCGGCTCGGCGAGTGGATCACGAACGCGCCGGAGCTCGAAGAGGACGTCGCGCTCGGCAACATCGGCCTCGACCTGCTCGGCCACGCGCGCAGCCTGCTCACCTACGCCGGAAGCGCCTGGGCCAAGTCGGAAGACGATCTGGCCTACTTCCGCGATGAGCGCGAGTTCCGCTCGCACCAGCTGTTCGAGCAGCCCAACGGCGACTTCGCGGCGACTATCGCGCGCCAGCTGATCGCCTCGACGTACTTCGTCGGTCTGTACCGTGCCCTGTCGTCGTCGACGGATGCCACCCTCGCAGCGATCGCCGCCAAGGCCGTCAAAGAGGTCGACTACCACCTCGATCACAGCGTGCAGTGGCTGCAGCGGCTCGGACTCGGCACCGAGTATTCGCACCAGCGGATGCAGGCCGGGTTCGACGCGATGTGGCCATACGTCGACGAGTTGTTCCGCGAAGATTCGTTCGCGGCGGCGGCGGGCCGAGCCGCGGTCGACCCGCGCACCCTGCGCGCGGCATTCGATGCGACGGTGCCGCGGCTGGTCGCAGAGGCCGGCCTCGAGGTGCCGGCGGTTCCGCCCGCCCGTGGCGGCGGCCGCTCCGGCGTGCACGCCGAGGCGTTCGGGCCGATGCTTGCCGAGCTGCAGGTGCTGGCGCGGGCGCATCCGGGGGCACAGTGGTGAATCACACTGGGGTGAGCGCGGTTCTGATGGACGAAAAGGTCATCTGGGACATCGCGGCGACGGTGGTCGACCCCGAGGTCCCCGTCCTGACCATCGAAGACCTGGGCGTGCTCAGGCGCGTCACGGTCGAGGGCGACATCGTCACCGTCGACATCACCCCGACCTACTCTGGATGCCCGGCCGTCGACGCGATGCGCGACGACATCGTGAGCGCCCTGAGCGCGGCGGGCTACGCCGACGTGCGGGTTCGGCAGGTGCTGGCCCCGGCATGGACGACGGAGTGGATGAGCTCCGAGGGGCGCGCGAAGCTCGAGGCCTTCGGGATCGCGCCGCCGCTGCCTCGTGACGCCGGCGGCGTGGTGAACGTGGGCCTCGGCATCCGCTGCCCGCACTGCGGCTCGCTGCACACCCGCCAGCTGTCGCGGTTCGGCTCGACCTCGTGCAAGGCGCTCTACGTGTGCCAGCGCTGCCAGGAGCCCTTCGACTACTTCAAGGCGCACTAGCTGTGGCCGCGACCCAACTGCCCACGCGCCGTCGCGCGCGCTTTCACCGCCTCACCATCTCGCGGGTGCGACCGCTCACCGACGAGGCGATCGAGGTCACCTTCGACGTGCCGCCCGAGCTCGCCGACGAGTACCGCTACGACGCCGGGCAGTACGTGGCGATCCGCACCACGCTCGAGGGCGAGGAGCTGCGGCGCAGCTACTCGATCTGCCAGGCTCCCGCGCCCGGGCAGGTGAAGGTGGCGATCAAGCGCGACCTGGGTGGGCTGTTCTCGACCTGGGCCATCCATCATCTGATGGCCGGGATGACGCTCGACGTGATGAGTCCGGAGGGCACCTTCACCGCGCAGCAGCTGCTCGATCGACCGGCGCACTACGCGGCCATCGCGGCCGGATCCGGGATCACCCCGGTGCTCGCCCTGATCGAGAGCACCATGACCGCGTTCGACGGCAACCGCTTCTCGCTGGTCTACTCGAACCGCACCGCGATGGACACCATGTTCATCGACGAGCTCGCCGACCTGAAAGACCGCTATCCGGCGCGGCTCGCGCTGTACCACGTGCTCACCCGTGAGCGGCGGAGTTCGGAACTGCTCTCGGGACGACTGGATGCGGACCGGGTTCGCGGCATCCTCGACCACCTGCTCTTCGCCGAGGACGTCGACGAGTGGTTCATCTGCGGTCCCTTCGACCTCGTGCAGCTGTGCCGCGATGTGCTGGCCGAAGTAGGGGTGGATGCCTCGACCATCCGCTACGAGCTGTTCACCACCGGCGTGCCCACGCGCCCGACCGGGCAGGCGGGGCGCCCGGTCGAGGTCGCACCCGGCGACGATGTGCACACCATCACGTTCCGCCTCGACGGGACCACCGGCACGGTCACCTCCCCCGTGCACAGCAACGAGAGCATCCTCAACGCGGCCCTGCGGGTGCGCGGCGATGTGCCGTTCGCCTGCGCAGGCGGCGTGTGCGGAACGTGCCGTGCCGTGCTGCGCTCCGGCACGGTCGACATGGTGGAGAACTACGCGCTCGAACCCGAAGAGCTCGAGCGCGGCTACGTGCTCACCTGCCAATCCATCCCGACCAGCGAGACCGTCTCGGTCGACTACGACGCCTAAGAGAGGGGATGCCGTGATCGACTACTCGCTCACCGATTCCGTGGCCGAGATCGTGCTCAACGATCCCGCGAAGCTGAACGCGCTGGATGAGGCGGCGCTCGCAGCCCTGTCCGCAGCCTTCACGCGGGCGGCCGCCGACGGCGCCCGCGCGGTCATCCTGCGCGGCGAGGGCCGCGCGTTCTGCGCCGGCCGCGACATCTCGCACGTCGACCCGGCGACGGATGACGCATTCGGGTACTTGGATGGCGTGGTCACCCCGCTGCTGCGTCAGATCAGCGAGTTCCCGGCACCCACCTTCGCGGTGGCGACCGGAGCCTGCCTGGGGGTCGGGCTGGGACTGCTGGTGGCATCCGACGTCGTCTACGTAGCGGACACCGCGAAGATCGGGTCGCCGTTCGCCAACCTGGGCGCCACGCTCGACTCGGGGGGCCACGCGCTGTTCGTCGAGCGCTTGGGTGCGCACCGCACGCTGGACCTGATCTACACGGCGGAGCTGATGACCGGCGCTGAAGCGGTGGCGGCCGGGCTCTTCAGCCGGGTCGTGCCCGAGGCCGAGGTGCTCGCGTTCACGCGCGAGCGCGCGGCGCGGGTCGCGGCCGGGGCGACAGGGGCGTTCCTGGCGAGCAAGCGGCTCGTGCAGCGGATCCGCGACGAGCGCATCGGCCTCTGGGAGTCGATCGCCGACGAGAACCGCGCCCAGGGCGAGCTGTGCGCGAGCGACGACTACGCCGAGGGGTTCGCCGCGTTCCAGCAGAAGCGGCCCCCGGTGTTCGGCCGGTAGGAACCGAGCCTGCGTCAGAGCGTGCCGAGCAGCAGCAGCGGCTCCTCGATGCATCGCGCGACGTAGGTCAGGAAGCCGCTCGCGACATCCCCGTCGCACACCCGGTGGTCGAACACGAACGACAGGGTGACGACTTTGCGCACGGCCAGGTCGCCGTCGACGACCCAGGGCCGGTCGATCATCCGCCCGATGCCGAGCATCGCAACCTCGGGGTGGTTGATGATCGGCGTCGAGCCGTCCACGCCGAACGACCCGTAGTTGTTGACCGTGAAGGTGCCGCCGCCGAGATCGGCCGGCGAGAAGTCGCCCTTCTCGGCGCGGGCGACCAGCTCGGCGACGGCGTCGCGGAGCTGCGCCGTGGTGAGGCGCTCGGCTCCGTGGATGACGGGCACCATCAGCCCACGCGGCGTCTGGGCAGCGAGCCCCAAGCCGAGTGACGCGTGCTGGATTATGTCGCCGGCCGCATCATCCACGGACGAATTGAGGATCGGGTACTTGGCCAGCCCGACCACCGCGAATCGCGCGATGAGGGCGGTGAGGCTGAAGCGCTCGCCGGTCGATTTCTGCAGGCGCTCCTTGGCCGCGAACAGTTCGGTGGCGTCGACGTCGAGCCAGATCGTCGCCTCGGGGATGGTCAGGCGCGAGTGGGCGAGCCGGGTGGCGATGACCTTGCGCATGCCGGTGATCGGGATGCGCCGGTCGCCCGGAGCGACAGGGGAGGTGGCCACCGCCGGCGCGGCATCCATCGCGGCGATGGCCGCGTCGACGTCGCTGCGCAGTACCAGCGATCCCGGCCCCGATCCGTGCAACTGCGTCGCATCGATGCCATGGTCGAGAGCCCGGCGGCGCACCAGCGGTGAGACGACCGGCGAGCGGGCCGCGGCCGCCGTAGCGGTGCGACGTCCGAAACGCGTTCCCGGTGCGTGAGTAGTGCGAACCGTGGCTTCTTTGGTGCCGTAGCCGACGAGTACGGCACCGGATGCCGCATCCGCCGCTTCGGAGCGCAGCGCAGTGCCGGGCACGATGTCGACCGCGATGTCGGCGGCCACCTCGGTCACCGTGATCAGCACCCCGCCCTTCACCACGGTGTCGCCCTCAGCCGCGTGCAGCGCCTCGACACGCCCCGCGAACGGCGACGGCAGCTCGACCGTCGACTTGGCCGACTCGACCTCGACCACGGGCTGGTCGACGACCACCATGTCACCCGGCTGCACCAGCCACGAGACGATTTCGGCCTCGGTCAGCCCCTCGCCGAGGTCGGGCAGGACGAAGTCGCGGCCCACCGTCACCACTCCCAGCTGTCGAGCGCCGCGAGCACGCGTTCGGCCGATGGCAGGTGGTGCTCCTCGAGCTTGGGCGCGGGGAACGGGATGTCGAAGCCGGTGATCCGCAGGATCGGCGCCGCCAGGTGGAAGAACTCGCGCTCCGTCACCCGCGCGGCGACCTCGGCGCCGTAGCCGCCGAACTGCGATGCCTCGTGGATGATCGCGGCCCGCGACGTCTTGCGCACGGAGGCGCCCACCGTCTCGTCATCGAACGGCGACAGGCTGCGCAGGTCGATCACTTCGATGTCGAGACCCTCGAGGGATGCCAGCTCGGCCGCCTGCATCGCCGTCTTCACCGTGGGTCCGTAGGCCAGCAGCGTGACATCGGAGCCGGTGCGGATGACCTGCGCCCGGGTCATCGGGGCGGTCTGTGCGGGCAGCGCCACAGCATCCTTCACCCAGTACCGGCTCTTCGGTTCGAGGAAGATGACCGGGTCGTCGCTCGCGATCGCCTCACGCAGCATCGAGTAGGCATCCGCCGGGTTCGACGGGGTGACGACCGTGAGGCCGGGAGTGTGCGTCCAGTACGCCTCGGACGAGTCGGAGTGGTGCTCGACACCGCCGATCCCGCCCGCGTACGGGATGCGGATGACGACCGGCAGCTGCACGCGCCCCTTGGTCCGGTTGCGCATCTTGGCCAGATGCGAGGTGATCTGCTCGAAAGCCGGATAGCTGAAGGCGTCGAATTGCAGCTCGGCCACCGGCCGCATCCCGTACATGGCCATGCCGATCGCGGTGCCGACGATGCCGGCCTCGGCGAGCGGCGAGTCCCAGATCCGGCTCTCGCCGAACTCGCGCGACAGGCCGTCGGTCACGCGGAAGACGCCGCCCAGCGGGCCGACATCCTCGCCGAAGATCACGACGCTCGGGTCGTCGGTCATCGCGTCGCGCAGCGCGGCGGTCAGCGCGCCGGCCATGGTGACCTCGGTGGCCCGCGGCGCCGCGACCGGGGTCCGGTGCTCGATCAGGGTCATGAGTCGGCCAGCTCCTTCGCGAGAAAGGCGCGCTGTTCGAGCAGCGCCGGGCGGGGCGAGGCGTACACGTGGTCGAACAGCTCGAGCGGATCGATCACCGGCTCTTCGTTCATCGCGTCGCGGGTCGATGCGGCGAGCGCCTCGGCCTCGGCAGCGATCTCGGCGGCGACAGCGTCGGTCAGGATGCCGGCCGACGTCAGGTGCCTCGCGAGCCGGTCGATCGGGTCGTGTCCGTGCCACTCCTCGGTCTCGGCGGCCGAGCGGTAGCGGGTCGGATCGTCGGAGTTGGTGTGCGACTCCATGCGGTAGGTGAGGCCCTCGATCATGGTCGGTCCGCCGCCCCCCCGCGCCCGCTCCAGTGCCGCGCTGATCACGGCGTGCATCGCCGCCGCGTCGTTGCCGTCGACGTAATAGCCCGGCATCCCGTAGCCGATCGCCTTATCGCTGAGCACCCGTGCATGCGACTGCTTGGCGATGGGCACGCTGATCGCGTACTGGTTGTTCTGGATGACGAACACCACCGGCGCCTGCCACACCCCGGCGAAGTTGAAGGCCTCGTGCGCGTCCCCCTCGCTGGTCGCCCCGTCCCCCAGGAACGCCAGGGCGGCCACGCGGTCGCCCTGGAGCTTGGCGGCGGTGGCGAGCCCGACCGCGTGCAGCGCCTGGGTCGCCAGCGGGGTGGACTGCGGGGCGATCCGATGCTCGTAGGAGTCGAAACCCGCGTGCCAGTCCCCGCGGAAGAACGACAGGATCTCGGCCGCGCTGACCCCGCGCGTGAGCAGAGCGATGGTGTCGCGGTAGGTCGGGAACAGCCAGTCGTCGGCGCCGAGCGCCGTCACGGCCGCAATCTCGCAGGCCTCCTGGCCGAGTGCAGACGGGTAGGTGGCGAGCCGTCCCTGGCGGGTCAATGCGGTGACCTGCGCCTCGAAGCGGCGGGCGACCACCATGCGGCGGTAGAGCGCCAGCAGTGTCTCGGAGTCGGGCAGCGCGAAACCCGCGGTGCGCTTTCCGCGCACGTCAGCGCCGGTCTCGTCGATCAGTCGGATCGGGAGTTCGGTAGGCCGGATCGGATCCGAGCGGCCCGACGGCGCGTCGCTCATGCAGCAATCGTGTCGCCGCCTGAGCCGGATGCCGAGCGTGTCGCGGGAGGTGGTGACAGATGGCGCTCAGGGGTCGGAAAGAGTGCCGTCCGTCACGTTCCGGTGCTGGAAATGTGCCAATCGTCCTGCCGCGTTCCGGGCACGGAGCCGGCTCGGGCATCGAGGACCACGTGCGATCGGGTGGACACCACCCCGGCCATCCCCTGGATCTGCCGCATGATCACCTCGCTCAGGTGCTGGTGGTCGGGTGCGCTCACCGTGAGCACGAAGTCGATGTCGCCGCTCACCGCCAGCACCGACTCCACGTACGGCAGCTCGGCGAGGGCCGACGCGACCTCGGGCCACGGCACCTTCTCGACCTTGACGATCACGATGGCGACCACCTCGAGGCCGATCGCCTTGCGGTCGACCTGGGCGCCGAATCCGGTCAGCACGCCGTCGGCGATCAGCCTCTGAACCCGGTGGTTGGCCGCCGTTCGCGAGATGTGCACCCGTTCGGCGATGGTGCGGATCGAGAGCCGGGAGTCGGCAGCGAGTTCCGCGATGATCGCGCGGTCGGTGCGGTCTATCGCCACGGGGCCACCGTCGTCATCGGGCCAGCGCAGTCATCAGCCACCGTCGCCATGGGGCCAGCGTAGCCGCGGTGACCGTTGCGGATCGTATATCATTTCGTATAGCTTGACGGCATGAGCCCCGATGGCAGTGGCACCGGTGGAAGCGCACTGCAGCGCCCCGGCAAGATCATCGCGCTGCACCTGAACTACCCGAGCCGTGCCGCGCAACGCGGGAAGTCGCCCGCGCAGCCCTCGTACTTTCTCAAGCCGTCGACGTCGTACGCGCCGTCGGGCGCGACCGTCGAACGCCCCGCCGGCACCGAGCTTCTCGGCTTCGAGGGCGAGATCGCGCTCATCATCGGCTCGACGTCACGACGCGTGCCGATCGAGGATGCCTGGACGCACGTCTCGGGCGTCACCGCGAGCAACGATCTGGGCGTGTACGACCTGCGTTACGCCGACGCAGGGTCGAACCTGCGCTCGAAGGGTGCCGACGGTTTCACGCCGATCGGCCCCGAGGTGATCGACGCGCGCTCGGTCGATCCGGCCGCGCTGCGGATCCGCACCTGGCGCAACGGTGAGCTCGTGCAGGAGGACACCACGGCAGAGCTGCTGTTCCCGTTCGCCCGCCTGGTCGCCGATCTGAGTCAGCTGATCACGCTCGAGCCGGGCGATGTCATCCTGACCGGCACGCCGGCCGGCGCCGGCGTCGCGCAACCCGGCGATGTGCTCGAGGTCGAGGTGGATGCCCCGACTGCGCCGAGTGCGCCGAGCAGCGGCCGTTTGACCACGACGGTCGCCGCGGGCACCGATCCACTGGGCGACTTCGGCGCGCAGCCGCGGGTGGATGACGCCCAGCGCATCGACGCCTGGGGCAGTCGCGAGGCGGCCGGCCTCGACCCCGAGTGGCAGCTGGATGCCGAACTCACGGCCCGCCTCGCCTCGGTCTCGACGGCCACGCTGAGTTCGCAGCTGCGCAAGCGCGGCTACGACGACGTGAGCATCGACGGCGTGCATGCGCTGACTGCCGGATCGCGGATCGTCGGTCGCGCGCGCACGCTGCGGTTCATCCCCTTCCGCCCCGATCTGTTCGCCGAGCACGGCGGGGGGTTCAACGCGCAGAAGCGCGCCTTCGACTCCCTGCGACCGGGGGACGTGCTCGTGATCGAGGCGCGCGGCGAGCGCGACGCCGGGACGGTCGGCGACCTGCTCGCGCTCCGCGCGCAGCAGCTCGGCGCAGTGGGCGTGGTGACCGATGGGGCGGCGCGCGACGTGGCCGTGGTCTCGGGACTCGACATCCCGGTTTTCGCGGCGGCCGCGCATCCCGCGGTCCTCGGCCGCAAGCACGTGCCGTGGGAGACCGACGTCACGATCGCGTGCGGGGGCGCGGCCGTGCAGCCGGGAGATGTGATCGTGGCCGACGATGACGGCGTGCTCGTCATCCCTCCCGCTCTGGTCGACGAGGTCGTGACGGATGCCCTCGAGCAGGAGCGCGAAGAGGCGTTCATCGCCGAGCAGCTCGCCGCCGGCGCCTCGGTCGACGGGCTGTATCCGATGAACGCCGAGTGGAAGGCACGGTACGCCGCATGGCAGAAGTGACCCTCGCCACGCGCAGCAAGTCGCAGCAGGCCTACCACTGGATCAAGGAGCGGATCGCGAGCGGTGCCTACGGCTCCGGCTATCGATTGGTGCTCGCGACCATCGCCTCCGAGCTCGGCGTCAGCGCGGTGCCGGTGCGGGAGGCGATCCGCATGCTCGAGGCCGAGGGCCTGGTCACCTTCGAGCGCAACGTCGGCGCGCAGGTCGCGATGGTCGACGAGGGCGAGTACGTCACCACGATGCAGGTGCTGAGCCTGGTCGAGGGGGCGGCGACCGCTCTGTCGGCTCCGCGGGTCGGCGCCGGGGATCTGGCGCGGGCCCGGGCGATCAACGCGCAGATGACCGAGACGTTGTCGCACTTCGACCCGCACCGGTTCACGCAACTGAATCTCGCCTTCCACTCGGTGCTGTTCGAGGGATGCCCCAACGCGCACCTCCTCGACCTGGTGCACCGCGGCTGGAACCGGCTGGCGGTGCTGCGCGACTCGACCTTCAGCTTCGTGCCCGGCCGCGCTGAGGAGTCGGTGCGCGAGCACGAGGAACTGCTGCAGTTGATCGAGTCGGCAGCCCCGGCTCTCGAGATCGAGCTCGCCGCCCGCGCGCACCGCATGCGCACGGTGGAGGCGCTGCAGGCCTACCAGGAGAACCGCCGATGACTTTCCGAACCGATCCCGCAACGCTGCGCGGATCCATCGCGCCGCTGATGACGCCGTTCACCTCCGACGGCGAGGTCGACCACGAGAGCCTGGCCAACCTTGTGCGCTGGCAGCTAGCCAACGGCACCCACGGCCTCTCGATCGGGGGCTCGACGGGTGAGCCGAGCGCCCAGTCGAACGCAGAGCGGCTGGCCGCGATCCGCACCGTCATCGACGCCGCCGAGGGCCGCGTGCCGGTCATCCCGGGCACCGGCAGCGCCAAGCTCGACGAGACCATCGAGCTGACCGGCGCCGCCTTCGAGGCGGGGGTGGATGCCGCGCTCATCATCACGCCGTACTACGCCCGCCCGACGCAGGAGGCCCTGTACGTCTGGTACCGCACGGTCGCTGCCGAGTTCCCGGAGCTGCCGATCCTCGCCTACAACGTCCCGTCGCGCACGGCCGTCGACATCGCACCCGAGACCGTTGCACGCCTGTTCCACGACGTCGAGAACTTCGTGGGCGTCAAGGAGACCACCAAGGACTTCGAGCACTTCAGCCGCGTCATCCAGCTCTGCGGCCCCGAACTCGTCGTCTGGTCGGGCATCGAGTTGCTGTGCCTGCCGCTGCTCGCACTCGGGGGCGCGGGGTTCCTCAGCGCCACCGCCAACATCGCGCCTGCCGCGCACGCGCGGATGTTCGAGCTGTGGGAGGCGGGTGACCTCGCCGGGGCGCGCGAGATCCACTACGGGCTGCACCCGCTGGTCGACCTGCTGTTCGTCGAGACGAACCCGGCGCCCGGCAAGTGGGTGCTCGAGCAGCGCGGGCTGATCCGCTCGGGCTACGTGCGGCCGCCGCTGATCACGCCGACCGATGCCGGGCTGGAGAAGATGCGCGCCTACCTCGAGCAGGGCACGGCCTACCTCAGCCCGGTCGACGGCTTCGAGATCGGAGGCGCGCGATGACCGAGCATCACGTTCCCCAGGGGCTGCGCACGCGCATCCAGCACTACATCGACGGCCGGTTCGTCGACAGCATCGGCGGCGAGACCTTCGGGGTGCTCGATCCGGTGACCAACCAGGACTACGCGACCGCCGCCGCCGGGCAGCAGGCAGACATCGATGCGGCGGTCGAGGCGGCGACCCGCGCGTTCAGAACCGGCCCGTGGCCGCGGATGAAGCCGCGCGAGCGCGCCCGGGTGCTCAACAAGATCGCCGACGCGGTCGAGGCCCAGGATGCCCGCCTGGCCGAGTGGGAGACCTTCGACACCGGCCTACCGATCACCCAAGCACTCGGCCAGGCGCAGCGCGCTGCGGAGAACTTCCGCTTCTTCGCCGACCTGATCGTCGCGCAGACCGACGACGCCTTCAAGGTGCCCGGATCGCAGCTGAACTACGTGAACCGCAAGCCGATCGGCGTGGCCGGCCTGATCACGCCGTGGAACACGCCGTTCATGCTCGAAAGCTGGAAGCTCGCGCCGGCCCTGGCATCCGGCTGCACGGTCGTGCTCAAGCCGGCCGAGTTCACGCCGCTGTCGGCGAGCCTGTGGGCGACGATCTTCGAAGACGCCGGGCTCCCGGCCGGGGTGTTCAACCTGGTGAACGGGTTGGGCGAGCAGGCGGGGGATGCGCTGGTGAAGCATCCCGGCGTCCCGTTGATCTCGTTCACCGGCGAGAGCAGCACGGGCCAGCTGATCTTCGCCAACGCGGCGCCACTGCTCAAGGGGCTCTCGATGGAACTGGGCGGCAAGTCGCCTGCCATCGTGTTCGCCGATGCAGATCTCGAGGCCGCGATCGACTCGACGCTGTTCGGCGTCTTCTCGCTGAACGGTGAGCGCTGCACGGCGGGCAGCCGCATCCTGGTCGAGCGCAGCGTGTACGACGACTTCGTGAGCCGGTACGCCGCGCGCGCCGCGAGGATCGTGGTCGGCGACCCGCACGATCCGGCGACCGAGGTCGGCTCGCTGGTGCATCCCGAGCACTACGCGAAGGTCATGGGCTACGTCGAGCTGGGCAAGGGCGAGGGCCGGCTGGTGGCCGGCGGTGGTCGGCCCGAGGGGCTGCCCGACTGGTTGGCGCAGGGCAACTACGTCTCACCGACCGTGTTCGCCGATGTCCCGGCCGACGCCCGCATCTTCCAGGAGGAGATCTTCGGCCCGGTCGTCACCATCACCCCCTTCGACGACGAGGCCGAGGCGCTCGAGCTGGCGAACGGCGTGCGCTACGGCCTGGCCGCCTACCTCTGGACCAGCGACCTGAAGCGCGCGCACACCTTCGCCCAGAGCATCGAGGCGGGCATGGTGTGGCTCAACTCGCACAATGTGCGCGATCTGCGCACCCCGTTCGGTGGCGTGAAGGCGTCCGGACTCGGACACGAGGGCGGCTACCGCTCGATCGACTTCTACACCGACCAGCAAGCCGTGCACATCACCCTCGGCGACGTGCATACTCCGCGCTTCGGCGCGGCCTGATTCCGGCCACCCACGAGGGACTTCAATGACGAATCTCACCCCGCCCGACATCCTCCGCTGCGCGTATCTCGAGCTCGTGGTGAGCGACCTCGCCGCATCCCGGGCCTTCTACGTCGACGTGCTCGGCCTCGTGGTGACGGCCGAGAGCGAGAACGCGATCTATCTGCGCACGCTCGAGGAGTTCATCCATCACAACCTGGTGCTGCGGCAGGGGCCGGTGCCGGCCGCGGCGGCGCTCGCGTTCCGGGTGCGCACGCCGCAGGACGTCGATCGCGCCGAGGCCTACTACCAGGCGCTGGGATGCCGCACCGAGCGCCGGGCCGAGGGCTTCGTCGACGGCATCGGCGACGCCGTGCGCGTGACCGACCCGCTCGGCTTCCCGTACGAGTTCTTCTACGAGGTGCAGCATGTCGACCGGCTGTCGTGGCACTTCGAGCTCTACACGCCGGGCGCCCTGGTGCGGTTCGACCACTTCAACCAGGTCACGCCCGACGTGCCGGCCGGGGTGCGCTACCTCGAGGGGCTCGGCTTCCGGGTGACCGAGGACATCCAGGACGACGAGGGCACGACCTACGCCGCGTGGCTGCGCCGCAAGCCGACCGTGCACGACACCGCCCTCACCGGTGGCGCAGGCCCGCGGCTGCACCACGTTGCCTTCGCCACGCACGAGCAGCACAACATCATTGCGATCTGCGACAAGCTCGGCGCTCTCAGGATGTCGGACAGCATCGAGCGCGGCCCCGGCCGCCACGGCGTCTCGAACGCCTTCTACCTCTACCTGCGCGACCCAGACGGGCATCGGGTGGAGATCTACACGCAGGATTACTACACCGGCGATCCCGACAACCCGGTCGTGACCTGGGACGTGCACGACAACCAGCGGCGCGACTGGTGGGGCAACCCGGTGGTGCCGAGCTGGTACGCCGAGGCGAGCCCGGTGCTCGACCTGGACGGCACTCCGCATCCGGTGGTCGATCTGGACGAGCCGAGCGAGGCGGAGGTCACCATCGGTGCCGATGGGTTCTCGTACACCCGCAAGGGCGACCTGGCCGAGGGCTTCAAACTGGGGAAGCAGCTCTGATGCAGTTCCATCACCACGGGTACGTGTCGGGCGAGCCACGGCGGCAGCCGGCCGCCGGAGTCGGGATCGACCGCCCGAGCGAGCTGCCCGACGAGGTGGACGTCCTGATCGTCGGGGCCGGTCCCGCGGGACTGATCGCCGCGGCGCAGCTCGCGCAGTTCCCGAACGTGACGACCCGGCTGGTCGAGCGCCGGGGCGGGCGGCTCGAGGTCGGCCAGGCCGACGGCATCCAGGCACGCAGCGTCGAGACCTTCCAGGCCTTCGGCTTTGCCGAGCGGATCATCGCCGAGGCCTATCGCATCACCCAGATGGCGTTCTGGAAGCCCGACCCCGACGACCCGCACCGCATCGTGCGCACGGCCCTGGTCGACGACGACCCCACGGGGATCAGCGAGTTTCCGCACCTGATCGTGAACCAGGCCCGGGTGCAGGACTACTTCGCCGAGGCGATGGCGCTGTCGTCGAGTCGCATGACGCCCGACTACGGCTGGGAGTTCGTCGGGCTGAAAGTGGGCGAGAGCGGCGACTACCCCGTGGCCGTGACTCTGCGACGAACGGTAGCCCCGGATGCCGGCCGCGAACGCGTCGTGCACGCCAAGTACGTGGTCGGCTGCGACGGCGCCCACAGCGCGGTGCGCGAGTCGATCGGCCGCACCATGGAGGGCGACCAGGCCCTGCACGCCTGGGGTGTGATGGACGTGCTGGCCGTGACCGACTTTCCCGACATCCGCACCAAGTGCGCGATCCAGTCGCACGACGGCGGCAACATCCTGCTGATCCCGCGCGAGGGCGGCTTCCTGTTCCGCATGTACGTCGACCTGGGCGAGGTGCCGCCCGACGACAACGGCGCGGTGCGGCAGACCACGATCGAGCAGATCATCGCGCAGGCCAACCGCATCCTGAGCCCCTATTCACTCGACGTGAAGAACGTCGCGTGGCACAGCGTGTACGAGGTGGCGCACCGTCTGACGGATCGCTTCGACGATGCGCCGAACGAGGCGCCGGCCGACGGGACGCACGTGCCGCGCGTCTTCATCGCCGGCGACGCCTGCCACACCCACAGCGCCAAGGCCGGTCAGGGCATGAACGTGTCGATGCAGGACGGCTTCAACATCGCCTGGAAGCTCGGCCACGTGCTCGACGGTCGCGCGCCCGAGTCGTTGCTGTCGACCTATTCGGCCGAGCGGCAGGAGGTGGCCAAGAACCTGATCGCCTTCGACAAACAGTGGTCGACCCTGATGGCCGCCAAGCAGGACGAGCTCGAGGATCCCGCCGAGCTCGAGCAGTTCTACGTGAAGACCTTCGAATTCCCGGCCGGATTCATGACGCAATACGAGCCCTCGCTGATCATCGCCGCTGACACGCATCAGGACCTCGCCGCCGGCTTCCCGATCGGCAAGCGCTTCACGTCGGCGCCGGTGGTGCGAGTCTGCGACGGCAACCCGATGCAGCTCGGGCATCACGCCCGCGCCGACGGCCGCTGGCGGATCTACGTGTTCGCCGACGCGACCGGCAGCGCCGTCGCCGACCTCGCCGGCTGGCTGGCCACCGCCGCCGAGTCGCCGCTCGCCGGGACCCCCGCGGGCCTGGACCGCGATGCGTGGTTCGACGTGAAGGTCGTGTACCAGCGGCCGCACGGCGAGATCGACCTGGGGCGGGTTCCCGAGGTCTTCCTGCCCCGCACCGGACCGTTCGGCCTGATCGACTACGAGAAGGTCTACGCGGCCGACCCGGCATCCGACATCTTCGAGCTGCGCGGCATGGACCGCGCCGGCGCCATCGTCGTGGTCCGTCCCGACCAGTACGTGGCCGCTGTTCTGCCGCTGACTCCGGCCTCCACGGCGACCGACGGGCTCGCCGCCTTCTTCGCCCCGATCCTGTTCCGCTCCTAGAGACGAGTCCGTCCCATGCCCACCGTCTCCGCCCAGATCGCGCACGCGCTCGCCGATCACATCGCCGAGGTCTTCGGCGTGATGGGCAACGGCAATGCCTACCTGCTGGATGCCTTCGAGCGCCTTCCCGGCGTCACCGTCACCCCCGTGCGGCACGAGGCCGGCGCCATCGTGGCGGCTGACGCCTACCACCGCGCCTCGGGACGGCTGGCCGTGGCCACGGCGACCTACGGAGCCGGATTCACCAACATGCTCACGCCGCTCGCGGAGTCGGCGATGGCGCGCGTCCCGATGGTGGTGGTCGTCGGCGATCAGCCGACGACCGGACCGCGCCTGTGGGATGTCGATCAGCGCGCCCTGGCAGCCGCGGTCGGCGCCCGCACCTTCACGGCGGGCGTCGACGATGCGACTGCGACGACCCTCGACGCCATCGAGTGGGCGCTGCGGGAGCGCGTGCCCGTGGTGCTCGGCATCCCGTACGACCTCGCGACGCGCGAGGCGGGTGTTGCTGGCGGTCGCGCGATCTCGGTACCTGGCCCCCTCATCCCCGAGCCGGCGGACGTCGACGCCCTGGTCGAGCTGCTGGCCACGGCAACGCGACCGTATCTGCTCGGCGGCCGGGGCGCCTGGCTGGCCGGTGCCGGCGATGCGCTGGGCGAGGTCGCCGAGCTGACCGGGGCGTTCACCGGCACGACGGTGCTGGGCCGCGGGCTGTTCCCCCGCAGCGAGTTCGACCTGGGCGTGACGGGCGGATTCGGCGCCGACGGTGCCATGGAGTTGATCGCTCGGGCCGATGTCGCGGTGGTCTTCGGCGCCGCGCTCAACCAGTTCACGACGAAGTTCGGCGAGCTGTTCGGGGCCGAGACGGTGGTGGTCCAGGTGGATGTCGCCGAGGCCGCGACCAACCCGCGGGTCGATCGGTTCGTGCGCGGCGATGCGGCCCGGGTGGCATCCGGGGTCGTCGAGGGACTCCGGAGCCGAGGTGCGACCCCGTCGAGCTGGCGCGACGGCATCCCGGTGGGGCCGCTTCGCCACTACGAGCCCGGCACCGGCCTCGCGCCCGACGGGCGGCTCGACCCTCGGTCGGTCGCGGCGCGCATCGCCGAACTGCTGCCCGCCGACCGGGTCGTCGTGACAGACGGCGGCCACTTCCTGGGCTGGGTCAACATGTTCTGGCCGGTGGCATCCCCGGATCGCATGATGACGATCGGCACCGCGTACCAGTCCATCGGGCTGGGCTTCCTGTCGGTGGCCGGCGCCGCACGCGCGAAGCCCGAGGCGACAGTCGTGCTCGCCACCGGCGACGGCGGTGGCTTGATGGCGCTCTCCGAGCTGGAGACCGCGGTGCGCGTCGCGGCCGGCCGCGGCATCGCGGTCGTCTGGAACGACGCCGGGTACGGCGCGGAGGTCACGCTCTACGGAACGGCAAAGGGGCTGTCGCTCGAACCGATGCTGATCCCCGAGGTCGACTTCGCCGCCCTGGGCGAGGCGGTCGGCGCCGAGGGCGTCGTGGTGCGCACGATCGCCGACCTGGATCGGCTCGGCAGCTGGGCCGCCGAACCGGCCGCGACCCGGCGCTTCCTGGTGCTCGACTGCCGCATCTCGCCCGACATCGTCGCGCCGTACCAGCAGGAGATCATCCGGGTGAACTCCTGAGCGCCGCTACCGCGGCTCGATCAGGTCGACGCCGAGCCAGGCGGCCAGCTCGCCGATCTCGGCGCGCACCATCTCGAGCTCCTCGGCGTCCAGCCCGGTGAACTCGTGGATCGCGGCCACGTTGAGCACCTTCTTGTCGCGGTCGACCTCGGCCTCCAGCATCCCGACGAAGCGGTCGCCCATCAGGATCGGATGCGCGAACAGACCGTAGCGGCGCTGCGGCTTGGGCTTGAACTGCTCGAGCACGTAGTCGAACTCGAACAGCTCGCGCAGCCGCGGCCGGTCGAACAGCATGCCGTCGTAGGGGTTGAGGAAGGCGACGCGGCCTCCGTCGTCCTGCTCGAGCGCGGCGACCGCCTCGGGGTCGACCCGGTACTTTTGCGACAGCCCCTCGACGGCCGCCGGTTCGCCGGCCTGGCCGACCGGCGTCCATGGCGACTTCTGCTTGGCGATGCCCGCCGCCTTGAGGCGCCGTTCGTCGAGCATGGCCGCCGCCTGGTCGTCGCCGTACTCGGGCAGCTCGGCCGGGTAGACCCGCTCGGCCAGATCCCAGCGGCGGTGCCGCCCCTCGCGTCCGGCGATCGCAACGACACCCTGCCGTGACAGGAAGTCGAGCATGATCGGCACCTGATTGGATCCCGACCAGCCGTCCGGCGGGCGGCTCACCTGCGCGGTGTCGTCGATCTCGCCCGCCTGCAGGGGACCGTCGGCGCGGAGCCGGGCGATCACATCCCGCCGGAAGCGGTCGTTGGCCTCCAGCCACTGCTTCGTGCTCTCGCGCCGCGGCCAGCGGCGCATGGCGGGAAGCATGAGCGGCAGCAGCCCGATCGGACGGAACGCCCCGTCGAGTTCGAACAGCAGCCGGTCGCGCTCGACCGCTTTGCTGAGCTGGCCCGGTTCGTAGGCGTAGCCGATGCGCGACCACAGAATGGTGTGCTCGGCCGGGGCGATCACCGCCGTCGGGTCGATCTTGATCGCGCCGAGCTGCTCGGCGACCTCGACCACGTCGCCGGGACGCACCGCGTCGAGCAGCTGCGCACGCACCGCGATCCGCCGCGCCTCGTCGCGGGTGAGCTGATGGGGCGTCACCATTCCGGCAGGTTACAGCGCTCGCCGGCGCCGAGGTCGACGGGCGCCGGTCGTCATCGTGCGGGCTGGATCCAGTTCAGCATGGCCACCATGCGCTCGGGGCTGATGCTGCCCGCCATCTCGGTGCCGAGGTCGTGGATGCTGACCTCGCGCAGCGCGCTGCGCCAGGCCTGCTCCCCGGCCAGCATGGCCTTCGCGATCGGGCAGCTCTGCCGGCACTCCTCGGGAGGCGCGCCCACCGGGCCGCGCTGCCGGATCTCGGTGCATTCGAACATCGGCGTCGGGCCTTCGATCGCCAGCACGACATCGAGCACGCTGATCTTCTCGGGCGCGCGGGTCAGCACGTAGCCGCCCGCGTTGCCCTGCACCGACGTGATCAGGCCGGCGCGGGAGAGGGCCTGCAGCTGCTTGGCCAAGTAGCTGGCCGAGACGTCGGTCATCTCGGCGAGCTTCGCCGCGGCGACCGGGCGGTCGATCCCGCTCAGAGCGACGCAGCAGTGCAGTGCCCACTCGACTCCGGCGGAGATCTTCATCCCGGCATGCTACTTGACTCGGACACCAGATATCCGAGTAGAGTGAACGTGGATACAAAATATCCGGGTTGGAGCGGTTCTCATGCGCACTCACCTGACGGATCGAGCGGCCGCCGCCCTGAGCCGCACGCGGCTCGGCCGAGCTCTGAGCCGCACGCGCGATGAGGCCCGGGGTAGACGGGTGCAGCCGACCTGGACCAGCCTGTTGGGCGCGATCTCGATGGGGTCGGCGGTCGTGCTGCTGGTGACCGGTGTCATCCTGATGTTCTTCTACGTGCCCTCGAGCCAGCAGGTGGTCTACCGGGGTGGCTACGCGCCCCTGCACGGCGCGGAGGTGTCGAAGGCCTTCGCCTCGACGCTCGGGCTGTCGATGGACATCCCGGGCGGCTTGCTGCTGCGGCAGGCGCATCACTGGGCCGGTCTGCTGTTGCCGGCCGCCCTCATCCTGCAGCTGCTGACGACCTTCTTCTCGGGCGCGTTCCGCGGTCCGCGGCGCTGGGCGTGGGCGCTCCTCGTGCTGCTGATCGTCGCCGCGCTGGCCGACGGCTGGAGCGGCTACGCCCTGCCCGATGACCTGCTGTCGGGGACCGGGTTGCGCATCGTGGAAGGGATCGTGCTCGCGATTCCGCTGGTCGGCACCTGGATCTCGGCCTTGCTATTCGGCGGCGCGTTCCCCGGCACGATCATCGAGAATCTCTACCCGCTGCACGTCGCGATCGTCCCGGTCGTGATCGTGGCGCTGATCGTCCTGCGCGCCCGGGTGGCGTGGCGCGCAGGACCGACCCGCGTCCCGGTGGCGCATCCGCACCCCGCGCAGCCCATCCCGTTCGCCTCGGCCGCCGCCCGCTCGCTCTCGGTCGCCTCGATCACCGCCGGCATCCTGCTGCTGATGGGTGCCGCGGTCACGATCAGCCCGGTGTGGCTCTCCGGCCCGTCCGACCCCGGGTCGGCCTCGGCCGGCAGCCAGCCCGACTGGTACACCGGATTCCTCGACGGCGCATTGCGACTGGTGCCCCCGGGATGGGAGGTCGAGTGGCTCGGCCGCACCTGGACCCTCGCGGTGCTGGTGCCGCTCGCGGTGGTCGGCGCGTTCCTGCTGGCGGTGCTCGTGCATCCCTGGTTCGAGCGGTGGCTCACCGGCGACGGCGGCGACCCGAATCTGCTCGACCGGCCGCGCAACATGCCGACCCGCACCGGACTCGGCGTGGCCGCGCTGACCTTCTACGGCACCCTGTGGGGCGCGGCGAGCGCCGACGTGATCACCGAACTGTTCCACCTGCGGCTCGAGAGCGTGATCGAGGCCTTCCAGGTGCTGCTGTTCGCCGGGCCGGTCGTGGCGTTCCTCGTGACGCAGCGGGTGGCCATCGGACTGCAGGCTCGCGACCGCGAGCAGCTGGCCCACGGCTACGAGACGGGGCGCATCGTGCGGATGCCCGGGGGGCAGTACCAAGAGATCCATCGCGACCTGGATGCCGAGACGGCCCGGGCGCTCGGCACCGGCCCGATCACCGAGGCGATCCCGACCCGCCACGGTGACGGGTGGCGTACTCCACTGGACGTCCTGCGCGTCGGCCTCGCCCACTGGTACGAGCGCGGGGCCGGTCGATCGGCGGCCGACTCGGCGCCTGATCCGGCTCGGGATGCGGTTCCGGCAGCTTTGCCACGGTCGCTGGCCGGGAGTGCACGCCGTCGCTAGCCCGCAGGCGGCAGGATGGCGGGGTGACCCGTCGCGCCATCATCCTGTTCGTCGCCCTGGGCATCGCGTGGGGGATTCCCTACCTGCTGATCAAGGTCGCGGTCGCCGAGCTGGATCCGGCGATGGTGGTGCTCGGGCGCTGCGCCCTCGGCGCGCTGATCCTGCTGCCGCTGGCGTTCGCCCGCCGGCAGGTGCTCGTCGTGCTGAAGCGTTGGCGGCCGCTGCTCGCCTACACCGTGATCGAGATCGTGGTGCCCTGGTTCTTTCTCAGCACGGCCGAGCAGAAGTTGCCGAGCTCGACGGCCGGTCTGCTGATCGCGGCCGTCCCGCTGGTCGGAGTCGCGGTGGCCGTGGCGTTCGGCCGGCCCGCCCGGCTGTCGCTGGGCAACTGGCTGGGAATCGCGGCCGGCATGCTCGGCGTCGCGGCCCTGGTCGGGCTGGATGTCGCGGGCTCCGACCTGATCGGCGTCGCCCAGATCGCGGTCGTGGTCGTCTGCTACGCGGTCGGCCCCGCCATCCTGTCGCGCTGGATGTCCGACTTGCCCGGGGTGGGTGTCGTCGCGGTGTCGCTGGGGATCGCCGCGCTGATCTACCTGCCGGTCGTCGCCCTGACGCACGCCTTTCCGACGCGGGTGCCGTCGCTGCCGGTGATCCTGTCGATCGTGGCGCTCGCCGCGGTCTGCAGCGCCGCGGCCTTCCTCATCATGTTCGCGCTGATCGCCGAGATCGGTCCCATGCGGATGACGACCATCACCTACGTGAACCCGGCCGTCGCCATCGCGGCCGGCGCCCTGGTGCTCGGCGAGCGGATCACGGTCTGGACGGTCATCGGCTTCGTGCTGGTGATCGGCGGCGCGTATCTGGTCACCCGGCACCGCCGAGCTGAGATCCGCGCTTGAGAATGGGTCGCCTGGCCACCATTCTGGGCAGGTGACAGGCGATCAGCACATCCAGGACGCGGACCCCGACGACGGGCGTCCCGAGACCGAGGCGCAGCGGTCCGATCGCAACTGGAACGACATCCTGCAAGAGCTGCGGGTCACGCAGACCGGCTCGCAGATCCTCAGCGGCTTCCTGCTGACCGTCGCGTTCCAGGAGCGCTTCACCCACCTCGACGCCTACCAGTACGCGGTGTACGGGGTGCTGGTCGGCCTGGCCCTGGTCAGCACCGTCCTGGGTCTGGCGACGGTGCGGCTGCATCGTTCCGAGTTCCACCATCACGACAAGCCCGCTGTCGTCGAGCAAGGCAGCCGCCTGCTGTCGATCACCATCAGCGTGGTCGGCATTCTGGCCGCCGGCGTGGTCCTGCTGATCTTCGACGTGGTCTTCGGCCGGGTGCCGGGCCTCATCGCCGGAGTGCTGGCGGCCGCCCTGCTGGTGCTGCTGCTGATCGTCATGCCCCGCCGCGTCCGACCGCGGGCGCCCCGGGCGCCATGACGAGCGCCGACCCGGGAGCGACATGATCCCGCTGCCGTTCGACCAGCCGGTGCCGCGCATCGTCTTCGGTGTCGTGCTCGCGATCTTCGCGCTCGGCGAGGTGGTGGTCCGGATCGTCACCAACCGCAATCGGGCGACCGGCACCACCGAGTGGGCCAGCCTCGGCGTCGTGATCGCGGGATTCGGACTGGGCCTCGGCGGCGGCTTCCTGATCGCGGGGCACCTGACCTGGGCGGCGATCCCGGTCGGCCGGTTCGCGCTGTTCGTCGTCGGCATCGCCCTGATGCTGCTGGGCCTGGTGGTGCGCACCTGGGCGGTCATCGCGCTCGGGCGCAACTTCACCGTCTATGTGCAGGTGCGCGACGAGCAACCGGTCGTGGCGACCGGTCCGTACCGGCTGCTGCGGCATCCCTCCTACACCGGCTTGCTGCTGGTCTGTCTCGGGGTCGGGCTGGCGCTGGGCAACTGGCTCGCGCTGGTGACGGTCGCAGTTGCGCCGACGGTCGCGATCCTGATCAGGATCCGGGTCGAGGAGCGAGCGCTGCTCGAGGGCATCGGCGAGCCCTACCGGCGCTTCGCGGCGACCCGCAAGCGCCTCATTCCCTGGGTGTGGTGAGAGGTTCTGGTGAGAGGGTGGAGCCATGAGCAATCACCCCAACTGGCGCCTCCCCGAGGTGCCCACTTTCACCCTCGAGAGCCCCGACTTCGCCGAGGGCGAGAAGCTGCCCGACTGGGCACGTGCCGATGGCGGCAACCGCGCGCCCATGCTGCGTTGGTCGGGCGCACCCGAGGGCACCAAGAGCTTCGCGGTCACGCTCTTCGATCCGGATGCGCCGACCGGCAGTGGGTTCTGGCACTTCGCCGCCTACGACATCCCCGCGTCGACCAACGAACTCGTGGCCAGCGGCCCGCTGCCCGAGCCGGCCAAGATCCTCAAGAACGAGGTGGGGCAGCGCGGCTTCATGGGCGCGGCACCGCCTCCCGGCCACGGCCCGCACCGCTACTTCTTCACGGTGAGCGCCCTGGGCGTCGAGCACCTCGACCTCTCGGAGGATGCCACCCCCGCCGTTCTCGGATTCACCCTGCGCGCCAGCCTGCTCGGCCGGGCGCAGCTCATGGGAACGCAGGAGACACCGGCTGCGTAGCGTGCCGTCCTACGACAGCTCCACGAAGGCCCTCTCGTCGCCGGGCTTGCTGCCGAGCCGGTAGAAGAAGAACGGGATCGCCGAGAGCACGCAGCTGATCGCCGGGATGACGGTGATCGAGAAGAACACGGTCTGCTTCATCGTTGAGGTGATGTGCACGCCCGAGTGGTAGCCGGCCAGCACGACGAACGCGCCGGCGACGAGCACGGCCAACGCTCCCATGATCTTGGCCGAGAAGGTCAGCGTGGCGAACGAGATGCCGTCGTTGCGCACGCCCGTGCGGCGTTCGACGTCGTCGACGGCATCCGCGATCAGGGTCGTCTGAACCACGAGGAAGATGCCCAGGGTCAGCCCGGTCAAGAAGATGAAGATGACCATGCCGAGCAGGCTCGCGTAGCCGACGATCCACAGGGCTAGATAGAGCGCGGCGCCGGCGAACGAGCTGATGATCATGATCCGCTTGGCCGTGAACCGGCGCAGCAGCAACGGGGTGAGGAACGCCGCGATCACGACCCCGCCGATGATCGCCGCGCCGATGTAGGTGAAGTAGATCGGATCCTTGCCGTAGGCGAGGCCGGCGAACACCGCGCCGCCGGCCTGCACGATGTTGCGCCCGAAGCCGATGATCGAGCCGATCAGCACCAGCAGCAGCGGCGTATTGCGGAACAGCGTGCCGAACAGCTGACCGACGCTGAGCCGGGTCTTCGCCTCGGTCAGCCGCTCGCGGGTGAAGAAGAAGGCGAGCAGGTAGAGCCCCATGCCCACGACGGCGACCAGGAAGACGGCGCGCGACCATCCGGCCGCGTCGGTCGGCCCGAAGCTGAGTGCGGCGGCCAGATAGGGCAGCCCGAGCGTGGCCAGCCCGAGCGAGATGGCGCCGAAGGCGCGGACGTTCGAGATGACCCGGGTGCGCATGGTCGGGTCGGGGAACGCCGATCCGATCAGTGCCCAGAACGGCACGTCGCACACGGTGTACGCCACGCTCCAGACCACGTAGACGATTCCGAAGAACACCAGCTGCCCGGATTCCGGCAGGTGCGGCAGGGTGAACAGCAACCCGGTGAGGATCGCCACCGGCACCGCCGAGATCAGCACGAAGGGGCGCAGCTTGCCCCACCGGGTGCGGGTCATGTCGATCAGGCTGCCCATCACGGGATCGCCGATGGCATCCAGGATCTTGGCGATCGTGATGATCGTGGTCACCACCGCGATGCCGGCGGTGCTCATATGCACGTAGGTGATCAGGTACACCAGGATGAAAGTGGTCACCGTGGTCAGGATCACGTTCTGCCCGAAGCCCGCGGCCACCAGCGCCCGGCCCTGGACCTTCAGGGGGATGCTGGTGTCCGCCGCCGCGGCCGGCGTCGTTGCCGTCATCGTCATGCCTCCGTTGTCGTCGACTGCAGGTGGATCGTCTTGATCTCGAACGGCGTGAACTCGAGCCGACCGAGATCGACGGCGAGGTCGGCCTCGTCCAGCGGGAGTTCCATCAGGTTCGTCTCGCGCGCGTTCGTCTGGGGGAGTTCGGTGCGGAGCGCCGTGACGGCGGGCCGCCCGAGGCTCTCGTACAACCGCACGATCAGGCCGTTCCCGCTCTCGGCCGGCTTGATCGTCTCGATGATCACCGCGGAGTTGTCGGTCGACGCGGCGCTCGGCAGTACGGCGCCCTGCGTCACCAGCACCGGGTTGTTGACGCGGTATCCGTCGCGCACCACGCCGGCCAGATCATGCGAGGCGAACGGGCGCATCGCATAGGCGAAGCGGCGGATGCCGCGATCCGCGGTCTTGTCGGGGAACGTCGGCGACCGCAGCAGGTTGAGGCTGATCAGGCCGTTCTTGACGCGGTGCCCGTACTTGGAGTCGTTGAGCAGCGCGAAGCCGGCGCTGTCGTCCTGCACGGCCACCCACTTGTGGGCGCAGATCTCGAACTGCGCGCGCTCGACCTCCGTGCGCTCGAGGGTGGTGCGCTCGATGTGGCCGAACTGGATCTCGCACCTGACCGTGTCGCCGAAGTGCGCCGGGCGGAACTCGGCCCGCAGCATCCGGTGCGTCTCGTGCCAGTCCACGGTGGTTTCGAAGCGCACCAGTTCGCTCCCCGCCTCGAGGATGACCTGCTGCTCGATGGTGCTCCGGCCGAATCGGTAGCGCTGGATCCTGATCAGCCGGGGGCCGTCCACGCGCGTCGAGACCTGGGCGGCGCGGAGCACGCGCGGAGTGCGCTGCAGGTACCCGATCCCGATGTCCCAGGCGTCGAAGGGCCACTGGTAGGGATCGCGGTGCAGCACCAGGCGGTTCAGCCCGCCCGCTGACTGTTCGGCGCCGTCGGCATCCCGGAACGACTCGATCTCGCCCGAGCGGCCGAACCGCACCGAGATCACCCCGTTGCTCATCGTGTCGTCGGTGAATGCCAGCGCGGCGTCGGTGCCGACCGGCCGCAGTGGAGCCGAGGCGTAGGGGGCGAACTCGCCCTGGTACCAGACCCCGTCGATCTCGACGTGCTCGGTGCGGGCCATCGCCGTCAGGTTGAGCGCGGCCGGAGCGTCCCCGTCGTGCGGCAGGGCCGCGACCAGTTGCTCGAGGTAGGCGTCGAGCGCACTCTCGATGCCGGACAGCGTCTCGACCGCCTCGCGGTTGACCCGCGTGATCGACGACCCCGGCAGGATGTCGTGGAAGTGATGCAGCAGCACCTCGCGCCACAGCGGCTCGAGCACCGGGCGGCTGTCGGAGCCGGTGATCGCGGCCAGCGCCTCCGCCTCGTGCAGCTTGCGCTCGACCCGTCGGTTGCGGCGCTTCACCTCGGCCTGGGTCGTGTAGGTGCCCTGGTGGGTCTCGAGGTACAACTCGCCGCGGTGGGTGTGGGTGATGGGCAGCTTCTCGAGTCGGCGGAAGAAGTCGCTCGCCCGCGAGTAGGCCACCTTCGGCAGGCCGCGCAGGCTGCGCTCGCGGTCGAGCAGCTCGAGGTGGATCTCGCCGGGGCCGCCGCCGCCATCGCCCGACCCGAACACCAGCAGCGCCGTGTCGAGCGCCTTCTCGGGATACTGTTTCAGCCCGCGCAGCAGTCCGTCGGCGGCCGCTCGGCTGTTGTAGTCGCCCTCGGGCGGCATGTGCACCAGCACGCTCGAGCCGTCGATGCCCTCCCAGGTGAAGGTGCGATGCGGGAAGACGGTGACCTTGTTCCAGGCCAGTTTGATGGTCTGGAACCAGTCCATCCCGCTCTTCTTCAGGATCTGCGGCAGGTTGCCGCTGTAGCCGAAGGTGTCGGGCAACCAGCACAGCCGCATGTCGTCGGCCGTGAGGCCGAACTCCTCGGCCAGGAAGCGCCGTCCGACCAGCGACTGCCGCACGAGGGATTCCCCGCCGGGCATATTCGTGTCGGTCTCGACCCAGAACGAGCCCTGCAGCTCCATCCGGCCCGCCGCGACGGCCTTCTTGATCCTCTCGTAGACGGCCGGATGCCCCTGCTTGGTCCAGAGCAGCTGCTGCGGCTGGCTGGTTCCGTAGAGGAATCCCGGGTGGTCGTCGATCTGGCCGAGTTGGCGCGTGTAGGTGCGCACCGCCTTGCGGCGCGTCTCGCGGATCGGCCAGAGCCAGGCCTGGTCCAGGTGCCCGTGGCCGATGGCGCTGTACTCGAAGTCGGCGAACTCGGTGCCTGGTTCCTCGTGGGCGGCGAGCAACTCGGCCAGAGCGGCGCGGGCGCCGGGAATGTCGCGGGCGCGGAACCGGGTGTGCGACGCGCGCAACCCGGCCCGCAGCCGGGTCTCGAGCCCGGCATCCTCGGTATGACCCGCCAGCACCAGCAGCGTCAGGTAGTCGTAGTACAGCCCGAACGCCTCCTCGTCGCGCACCGCCAGGTGGGCCCCGTGGAAGACGCCGCGCCCGACGGGATAGAGGATGAAGCCGTTATAGGCGACGTCGGCGAAGAACTCGATCGGCCCCGGCGCCACCGGCAGATGCGGCACCGGCCGGTACCGGCCGCCGCTGTGCGGCAGGTCGCCCTGCTGGAACACCGTGCTGACCGAGTCGACCACGTCGCCCTGAGCGGTGTAGACCAGTCCCTCGCCGCGGATGCCGAGCATGACCACGGCCCCGTCGGCGCCGGCCGGCACCTCGCCGGTCACGCGCAGCCAGGCGCAGTCGAGGGTCTTGCCCCACGACCCACCGCGGCGGAGCGGGCGGAAGCCGGTGCGGTCGAGCTCGTCGAACGGGATCGGCTCGGCTGAGCGCAGCACCTCGGCCCTCAGGGGCGCGACCGTGCGGTAGACCGTGCGGCGGATCGCCATCAGGCGGCGGTATTCACGGGGCTGCTCCGCGCGGAGTCCCCACAGCCAGGTGGCGAAACTCATCGGATCCGCCTCCTCGCGCTCGACCGCAGCCTATCCCGCAGCGCCGCGCGCGATCAGTTGAGCGCCGGCAGGTCTTTCGGCACGGTGCCCGTTCCGTACAGATCGATGGCGAGCGACTGCAGAGCCGTCAGCGCGGCGCGTTGCGGCAACGGGCCGTACGAGATGCGCGCGACCCCGAGCTCCTCGTACTCGTGAGCGGGCAGCGCACCCGGCAGGCCGATGATGCTGATGGTGTTGCGGCCGAGCTCGGCGACCACGCGCTGCACCGACTCCCGGTCCGTCAGGCCCGGGATGAAGACCAGCGCGGCGCCTTCGGTCAGATAGGCCCTGCCGCGCTCGATCGACTCGGTGACGCGATCCTCGAGCGGACCGGTGCCGCGCGCAATGGCGTCGGTGCGCGCGTTGAGCTGGAACGGCACGCCCTCCGATTCGGCGGCCGCGATGATCGCCCTCACGCGCGCCACGGACTCGTCGAGCGGCTTCAGCCGGTCTTCGACGTTGGCGCCGACCGCACCGATCCCGATCGCCCGGCGGATGGTCTCGCCCGGCTCGGCGTAGCCGTCGTCCAGGTCGGCGGTCACCGGAAGCTCGGTGGCGGCGACGATCGTCGCGACGCCCTCGAGGGCCAGCTCGAGCGGCATTCCACCGTCCGGGTAGCCGTACATGGCGGCGATCGAGTGCCCGGCGGTCGCGATCGCCCGGGTTTGCGGAAGGCCCGCCACCACCTTCGCGGACGCGGCATCCCACACGTTCACGAGCCGGACGATCTCGGGCGCGCGGTACAGCGTGCGCAACAATTCGGCTTTCGCGATGAGGTCCGGAGCGGGGGCGAGGTCAGCGTCGGTCATGGTCTCACGCTACCCGGATGCGCGGACTCGGCGGGTGGTCGGCCACTGCTCCGGCAAGGCGATCCGAGGCGGGATCGCGGCGACGCGTCGGATGCTCCGAAATGCCGAATGTGATCCCTCACATTCCGTTCACATTGAAACCATCGCGCCCAAAACACAGCATTTCATTGAGTTCGATGTAGATTCCGTTACCGGAACGTTACTGAAAGGCGCTAGCGCTCGCCCCAAATGTGAAGGCTAACATTGCGGATGCAGCGCGCAGTCGCGATGCATCACAGCAGCTCGGCATCGTCCCGAGCCCCAAACAAGGAGGTTTGAGGAATGAAGAAAATCCTGGCTGCTGTCGCAGTCATCGGAGCCATCACCCTCGGTCTGACCGGATGTGCCACCAGCGGTGGCGGCGGGTCGGCCAACAAGGTCATCACCGTCGGCTTCGCGCAGACCGGATCCGAATCCGGATGGCGCGCCGCCAACACCCAGTCGATGAAGGAGGCCTTCTCGGCCAAGAACGGCTTCAAGCTGATCTTCAACGCGGCAGACAACAAGCCCGAGAACCAGATCGCCGCCGTCCACAGCTTCATCAACCAGGGTGTCGACGCGATCGTGATCGCCGCGGTGGTCACCACCGGATGGGACGACGTGCTGAAGGAAGCCAAGGACGCGAAGATCCCGGTCATCCTCGAGGACCGCACGATCGACGCCGACCCGAGCCTGTACGCCAGCTGGATCGGCGACGACTTCAAGAAGGAGGGCGTGACCGCCGGAACCTGGGCAGCCAAGGAGGCCGGCTCGACGCCGACCAACATGGTCGTGCTCGAGGGCACCACCGGTTCCGCTCCCGCCATCGACCGCGCCACCGGCTTCAACTCGGCCATCGGCTCGACCGGCATCAAGACGCTCGACTCGCAGACCGGTAACTTCACCCGGGCTGACGGCAAGACCGTCATGGAGGGCTTCCTGCAGAAGTACGGCAAGACGATCAACCTGCTGTTCGCTCAGAACGACGACATGGGCCTCGGCGCCCTCGACGCGATCAAGGCGGCCGGTCTCACGCCCGGCAAGGACATCAAGATCGTCACCATCGATGGAACGCACGACGGCCTGACCGCGCTGTCGCAGGGCGAGTTCAACTACGTCGTGGAGTGCAACCCGCTCCTCGGCGACAAGGTGGCCTCGGTCGTCAAGGATGTGCTGGCCGGCAAGAAGGTCGACAAGGCGTACACCGCCGTTGACGGTGCCTTCGACCAGGCGCAGGCCACCGCGGCGCTTCCCACCCGCAAGTACTGATCCATCAGGTAATCGACACCAGCGCGGTCATCTGACCGCGGTCGACCGGCGGGGCGGCATCACGTCGCCCCGCCGGTTTTGCCAACTCTCGAGTACGGAAGTGACGTGACGCCGTGGGCGACGAAGTGAATGCCGTTGAGATGCGCGACATCTCGATCTCCTTCCCGGGAGTGCTGGCGCTCGACGGGGTGGACTTCACCCTCCGGTCGGGTGAGATCCACTCCCTGCTCGGTGAGAACGGCGCGGGCAAGTCCACCCTCATCAAGGCGCTCACCGGCGTCTACCCGGTGGATGCCGGCACCATCTCGGTGGCCGGCCAGCGCCGCTCCTTCAGCGGCACCGCCGACGCGCAAGACGCCGGCATCGCGACCGTGTATCAAGAGATCAATCTCTGCGCCAACCTGAGCGTCGGCGAGAACGTCATGCTCGGCAACGAGGTGCGAGGGCCGTTCGGCATCGACTGGCGTGCCACACGCGCGCGAGCATCCGAGTTCCTGCGTGAGCTCGGCCTCGACATCGACCCGCGGTCGCCGCTGTCCAGCCACTCCCTGGCCGTGCAGCAGCTGGTCGCGATCAGCAGGGCGGTCGCGATCGACTGCCGCGTGCTCGTGCTCGACGAACCGACCTCCAGCCTCGATCGTGGCGAGGTCGTCCAACTCTTCAGCGTGATGCGGCGGCTGCGCGACCGCGGTGTCGCGATCCTCTTCGTCACCCACTTCCTCGATCAGATCGACGAGATCTCGGACCGCCTGACGGTGCTCAGGAACGGCAAGCTGGTCGGCGAATTCCAGGTCGGCGAGCTGGATCGCGCGCAGTTGATCTCGCGCATGCTGGGCCGCGAACTCGCCGAGCTCGACGTGATCGGCCGCTCGTCCGAGCGCACCATCGACCGCTCGGGCGCTCCGGTCATCCGGGCACTGGCCCTGGGCAAGCACGGGCAGATCGAGCCGGTCGACCTCGACGTCTACGACGGCGAGGTGGTCGGCCTGGCGGGTCTGCTCGGCTCGGGCCGCACCGAGCTGGCCCGACTGCTGTACGGCGCCGATCACGCCGACCGCGGGTCGATCCAGGTGCGCGGCGTGCCCACCCGGCTGTCGTCGCCGCGCCACTCGGTCGAGCACCGGATCGCCTTCTCGTCAGAAGACCGGCGCGGCGAGGGCATCATCGGCGATCTCACCGTGGCCGAGAACATGGTGCTCGGCGTCCAGGCCAAGCGCGGCTGGCTGCGACGCGTGAGTCGAGCCCAGCGCGACGAGATCGTGACCGGGTATCTGAAGCAGCTCGGCATCCGGCCGGCCGACCCGAACGCGCTGATCCGCAACCTCTCCGGCGGCAATCAGCAGAAGGTGCTGCTGGCGCGCTGGCTCGCGACCGCGCCGCAGCTGCTCATCCTCGACGAGCCGACCCGCGGCATCGACGTCGGAGCCAAGGCCGAGATCCAGCGCCTGATCGCCGATCTGGCCGAGCAGGGGCTGGGCGTGGTGTTCATCTCCGCCGAGCTGGACGAGGTCCTGCGCGTGTCGCAGCGCATCGTGGTGATGCGGGATCGCCGCAAGATCGCCGAACTGCAGAACAATGAGTCCGTGGATGTCGACGACGTCGTCGCATTGATCGCCAAGGAGAGTGCCGCGTGAGACGAGTATTGAAGAACCGGCTGCTCTGGCCGATCGGAGCGCTGGTCGCCCTGATCATCGTCAACGCGATCTCGCGCCCGAGCTTTCTGAGCATCACGGTGCGCGACGGCGAGCTCTACGGCTCGTTCATCGACATCCTGCGCAACAGCGCGCCGCTCATGCTGGTGGCTCTGGGCATGACCCTGGTGATCGCCACCCGGGGCATTGACCTCTCGGTCGGCGCGCAGATGGCCATCTCGGGCGCCGTGGCGCTGACCATCATCAAGGGCTCGCCGACTCCGAACAGCCTGTCGACCATCGCCGTCGCCGTGCTGGCTGGTGTCGCGCTGACGCTGCTGTTCGGGCTCTGGAACGGATTCCTGGTGTCGGTGCTCGGCATCCAACCGATCATCGCGACCCTGGTGCTCATGCTCGCGGGCCGCGGCATCGCGTTGCTCATCACCGGTGGATTCATCACGACCATCAACAGCACCCCGTACGCCTTCATGTCGCAGGGCTACGCGCTCGGGTTCCCGTTCGCGTTCTTCGTCTCGCTCGGAGCCATCGTGATCGTCTCGCTGGTGGTGCGCCGCACGGCGCTCGGGGTGCTGACCGAGTCCGTCGGCATCAACCCGACCGCCAGCCGGCTCGCCGGCGTTCGCGCGCGCAGCATCACCTGGAGCCTGTACGGGCTGAGCGGCCTGCTCGCGGGATTCGCCGGCATCCTCTACAGCTCGAACATCATGGCGGCCGACGCGAACAACGCGGGCATCAACATCGAGCTGGATGCCATCCTGGCCGTCGTGCTCGGCGGCACCTCCCTGATGGGCGGCAAGTTCACCATCGCCGGAACGGTGGTGGGCGTCTTCATCATCCAGACCCTGACCTCCACGATCACCTTCCTGGGAGTGCCGCCCGCGGTCACCCCGGTCTTCAAGGCCGCCGTCGTGATCATCGTCTGCCTGTCGCAGTCGCGGCGCGTGCGCCAGTGGGCGCGGCAGCTGTGGCAACGGCTGCGACCGCGCCCCGGCGGGTCGGCGCCGACGCCGACCGGGTCCACGCCCGCATCCGCTGCATCGACCCAGGGAGCCGTCGCGTGAGCGCCACCACTCCGGCGGCAACCACGCCGATCTCGTCCCTGCGCAAGCTGATCCAGCGGCGCGTGTCGTGGCTGCCGGTGGGCGCCGCGGTGCTCATCCTGATCCTGATGTTCGCGGCCGGGCAGAGCTACTTCGGCCGATTCCTCACGCCGCGACTGCTGTCATCGCTGCTGGTCGACAACGCCTACTTGATCGTGCTCGCCGCCGGCATGACCTTCGTCATCCTCACTGGCGGCATCGACCTCTCGGTCGGCGCGGTCATGGCCTTCACCGGCATGCTGGCCGCCAAGCTGCTGTCGACGGGCGTGCCCACCGGGGTCGTCATCCCGGTGATGATCGCGTCGGGGGCGGTCTTCGGCCTGATCATCGGCGTGCTGGTCAACTACTTCGACGTGCAACCGTTCATCGCGTCGTTGGCCGGGATGTTCCTGGCCCGAGGTCTGTGCTTCGTGGTCAGCCTCGAAGCCGTCCAGGTCAAAGACACCACCGTGCTCGGCCTGCAGTCGGTCAAACTCGGCACCTTCGAGTGGTACATCACGCCGACCGGGATCATCGCGCTGCTGGTGGTCGTCGTCGCGGCCTGGGTGCTCGGGTACACGCGCTTCGGTCGCACGGTGTACGCGATCGGCGGCAACGAGCAGTCCGCGCGGTTGATGGGTCTGCCCGTTGCCCGCACCAAGGTGCTGGTCTACGTGATCAGCGGTGTCTGCGCGGGCGTCGCCGGACTCTTGTTCACCGCCTATACGGCCGCCGGGTACAGCCTCAACGGGATCGGCACCGAGCTCGACACGATCGCCTCCGTGGTGATCGGTGGAACCCTGCTGGCCGGCGGCAGCGGCTATGTCATCGGCTCGCTGATCGGCGTGCTCGTGTACGGGGTCATCAAGGTATCGATCACCTTCCTCGGAGCCGACTCGTCGTGGACCCGCATCACGATCGGTATCCTCTTGCTGGTCTTCGTCGTCGTGCAGCGCGTGCTGGTCGCTCGCGGCAGCCGACGCTAGGAGCACCGCCGCAACGACGACCCGCAACGACCCGACCGGCACGACCCGCCCAGCAGAGGGGAGGTTCCACGTGGACGCGCAGCCCGTCCTCGAGGTGGTCGGCGCCCAGCTGCGCTTCGCAGGCGACACCGCGCTGGCCGACGTGGACTTCCGGATGTTCCCGGGCGAGGTGCACTCGCTCATGGGTGAGAACGGCGCGGGCAAGTCCACTCTGATCAAGGCGATCACCGGAGCCCTCCGCCTCGACGCGGGCTCTATCTCGGTCGACGGCAAGGTCGTGTCGTTCGCGACGCCGGCGGCGGCGCAGCGCGCCGGCATCCGCACCGTGTACCAGGAGATCGACCTGCTGCCCAACCTGTCGGTCGCCGAGAACATCATGCTCGGCCGCGAACCGCGCAGGCTCGGGTTCATCGACTGGCGCGCGATGAGGCGCGCCGCACGCGAGGCGATGCGGCAGGTCGGCCTCGAACTGGATCCGGACTCGCTGCTGAGCAGCCATTCCCTCGCGGTGCAGCAACTGGTGGCGATCGCGCGGGCGGTGTCGACCGAGCTGCGGATCCTCATCCTCGACGAACCGACCTCCAGCCTCGACCAGGACGAGGTCGCCGAGCTGTTCGGCGTGATCCGCGAGCTGAAGGGCCGCGGCGTCGCCATCCTGTTCGTCTCGCATTTCCTCGAGCAGGTCTACGAGATCTGCGACCGGGTGACGGTGCTGCGCAACGGCAGCATGGTCGGGGAGTACCTGACCACCGAGCTGTTGCGGATCGACCTGGTGCAGAAGATGCTCGGGCGCGATATCTCGGAGCTCGAGATCGAGTCGCATTCGACCGCGCCGCTGCCGGAGTCGGATCGCGGTGTCGTGCTCTCGGCCGTCGACGTCAGCCGGGCTCATCGCATCGAGCCGACCTCGGTGGAACTGCACGCCGGCGAGGTGCTCGGACTGGCCGGCCTGCTCGGCTCGGGGCGCACCGAGCTGGCCAGGATCGTGAGCGGGGTCGACCCGACCGAGACCGGACGCATCGTCTACGAGGGCGCCGAGCGCCATTTCGCCGAGCCGCGCCAGGCGCTCGCCGCCGGGGTGGCGTACTCGTCGGAGGACCGCAAGCACGAGGGCATCATCGCCGAGTTGTCGGTGCGCGAGAACATCCTGCTCGCGCTCCAAGCCGAGCAGGGTTGGGTGCGCCGCATTGCGCGACGCAGGCAGGACGAGCTGACCGCGAGTTGGATCGAGGCGCTCGACATCCGCCCGGCCAACCCCGAGCATCCGGCCGGTCTGCTGTCGGGCGGCAATCAGCAGAAGGTCATGCTGGCGCGGCTGCTGGCCCTCGCGCCGCGCGTGCTGGTGCTCGACGAGCCGACCCGCGGCATCGATGTCGGGGCCAAGATCGAGGTGCAACGCGTGATCTCGGATCTGGCCGCCACCGGCATGTCGGTCATGTTCATCTCGGCGGAGCTCGAAGAGGTGCTCAGGGTCAGCGATCGCATCCTGGTGCTCCGCGACCGGCGCGCCGTCGCCGAACTCGACCCCGAAGCCCTCACCGTCGACATGCTCCTGGCCATCGTGGCCAAGGCCGAGACGGACGAGTGAGCCACCAGACCATGAGTGCCGCAGACAAGCCCGTGCGCGGGGCCAACATCTTCGATGTGGCGCGCCTCGCCGGCGTCTCGCATCAGACCGTCTCGCGCGTCTTGAACGACGTGCCCGGGGTCCGGCCCGCGACACGTCTGCGGGTCGAGCAGGCGATCACCCAGTTGCGATACAGCCCGTCGCCGGCCGCGCGCGCCCTGGTCACCCGCCGCACCCGGATGATCGGGCTGATCGCACCCAGCAGCGCCGACTACGGCCCCTCGTCGATCGCGCTGCACTTCAACGAGGCGGCACGGGATGCCCGCTACGGCGTCGTGACCATCACCACCGTCGACGCCTCGCACGACGCGGTGCGCACGGCCGTCGAGTCGCTGTTGAGCCAGCGAGTGGAAGCGATCGTGGTGGTGGTCGCCGATATCGCGGTGATCGAGGCCATCCGGAGCCTGGATGTCGGCGTCCCCGTCGTCGCGGTCACAGCCAGTCAGCGGCCGGCCCATCTGATAACGGCGATCGACCAGTACCGCGGCGCGCGTTCGGCGGTCCGGCACCTGATCGATCTGGGACATCGCCAGATCGCGCACATCACGGGACCCCCCTCGGCGCCGGAGTCGATCGAGCGGCTGCGCGGCTGGCGCGATGAGCTCGCGGCCGCCCGCCTGGTCGCGCGCGAGCCGGGTCACGGCGACTGGTCGGCGCGCAGCGGCGCCGCCTTCGGCGCGCAACTCGCTCAAGACCACGACACGACGGCCGTCTTCGCCAGCAACGACCAGATGGCGCTGGGGGTGATGTCGGCGCTGCTCGCACAGGGACGCCGCGTGCCCACCGATGTGAGCGTGGTCGGTTTCGACGATGTGCCCGAGGCGGCGTACTTCTCGCCGGCCCTGACGACCGTCGCTCAGGACTTCGCCGCGCTGGGTGCCCTCACCATGCAGCGCGTGCTGATCGCGGTGGAAGACTCCGACTCGCCGGGGGAGTCGCTGCCGCTGCCCACCCGGCTGATCATTCGCGAGTCGACGGCGCCGCCCTCGGGAGCGTCTGCGCCTTAGCTCTCGCCGAGGCCAGCCCTCGGGCCCTCGGGGAGCGCATTGATGTCGCGCGATCCGAACTGGCCCGATGCTCGCCCTATTCTGTGCGGATGGGGACGATGCGCGGGGTCAGACGGAACGTTGCTCTTGGTTTGGTGTGCGTGATTGCCGCGCTCTGGCTTGCGGGCTGTGCTCTGCTCGGGATCGCCGGCCCCGGTCTCTACAACCACGTTGACGACCTCGCGAAGAAGCTTGACCTCAGCTCGGTAGGCACCGTCCAGTACCAAGGCCACTACGGGCTCGGCTGGGAGTCGGACATTCCCACCTACATCGCGATCGTTTCAGGGCCGGACGCCTCCGATCAGATCGCCGGTGAACTCAGCGGGTTGGGGTTCACGAGGCAGGGCGAGACGAGCGACAGTTCGTGGTCCAAGGGCGACGGCGATTCCTACTATCAGGTCGTCGTCCGAGAAGTGAAGCCGGGCGACGAAGTCTACGTCGGGAAGCAACGAGTTCCTGTCACGGAAGCAGGGGTTGCGATCAGCATTCAGTGAGCTCAATGCAGGATGTGTCCCGGGTTGCTATGCGTGCCGGGCCACATGCCGCCATTCAAGTAGAAGAAGACGATCGTGCCGATGACGGCGACAACACAGACTCCGACTGCCGTGACGACGACCACCGGCGCGAGGCGGCCTGCTGCTTTCAACATGCAACCCGACCTTTCCACGCCGCACCGTACGCCGCCCGCCATGCGGAGTCAACGTCGTGGTGGCTCACAACCCGGCGCCGCCGGCATCCTGGCTCAGATGCCCTGCGCGAGCCTCCAGTAGGCCGCATTCCAGCGCACCTCGCGGCTGAAACCCTCAACGGTGGTTTCTTCGTCGATCACCAGCAACTCGACGCCGGTCATGGTCGCGAAGTCGCGGATCACCTCGATGCCCAGCTGACTGGTCATCACGGTGTGGTGCGCGGCACCGGCCGTGAGCCACGCCGTCGCCGAGGTGCGGAAGTCGGGAGCCGGCTTCCAGATCGCGCGCCCGACCGGCAGCTTGGGCATCGGCTGGGGCAGCGCGACGTTCTCGACCACGTTCGCCACCAGCCGGAACCGGTCGCGCATGTCGCTCAGCGCGACGACGAGTGCCGGCCCCGGGTCGGCCGTGAAGACCAGGCGCACCGGGTCGTCCTTGCCGCCGATGCCGAGCGGGTGGATCTCGAGGCTGGCCTTCGCGGTCGTCAACGACGGACTGACCTCGAGCATGTGAGCGCCAAGGATCAGCTCGCGCCCCGGCGTCAGGTCGTAGGTGTAGTCCTCCATCAGGCTCGCGCCGCCGGGTAGGCCCGCGCCCATGACCGACGCCGCCCGCACCAGGATCGCGGTCTTCCAGTCGCCCTCGGCGCCGAACCCGTAGCCGTCGGCCATGAGCCGTTGCACGGCAAGGCCGGGCAGCTGCTTCAGCGCGCCCAGGTCTTCGAAGTTGGTGGTGAAGGCGGAGAAGTCGCCCGCCTCGAGGAAGGCGCGAAGCGCGGCCTCGATGCGGGCTCCGTCGCGCAGGGATTCGTGTCGCGCACCGTCCGGCAACAGTTCTGACACGACGTCATAGGAGGCGAGGTACTCGGCGACCAGCTCGTCGACCGCCTTGTCGGCGACGGCCGCCACGGCATCCACCAACTCGTTGACGCCCCAGGTGTTGACCTGGACGCCGAACCGCAGCTCGGCCTCGGTCTTGTCGCCCTCGGTGACGGCGACGTAGCGCATGTTGTCGCCGAAGCGGGCGAGCTTCATGCTGCGGGTGGCCGCTCGGCCGGCCGCGGCGCGGCTCCATGCGCCGACGCGCGCCGCGACCGCCGAATCTGTCACGTGCCCCACGACGGTGGTGCGCGGAATGTTGAGGCGCGACTCGATGTATCCGAACTCGCGGTCGCCGTGCGCGGCCTGGTTCAGGTTCATGAAGTCGAAGTCGATCTCGCTCCAGGGCAGTTCGACGTTCGCCTGGGTGTGAAGGTGCAGCAGCGGCTTCTGCAGGGCGTCCAGTCCGGCGATCCACATCTTGGCCGGGCTGAAGGTGTGCATCCAGGCGATCAGGCCGATCACGTCGTCGTCGGCGTTCGCGTCGAGCACCGCCCGGCGGATCGCCGCGCTGTCGGTCAGCACCGGCTTCCACACGATCGTGACCGGCACCTCGGATGCCGCGCCCAAGATGCGCGCGACCTCCTGCGACTGCTCGGCGACCTGCTTGAGCGTCTCCGCGCCGTACAGGCCCTGGCTGCCGGTGAGGAACCAGACCGTGCGGGTCTTCAGGTCGGGGATGATGCTGCGGCTCATGGGAGTCCTTTCGATGTCGAGCTGCGGCGCTGCTCAGAGCGCGGCGACGGCGGCGCGCTCGACCTCGAGGCCGGCGCGGTAGCGGATGAGGTAGGCGGCGAATCCCGCGACGTCGCGGGGATCGGGTTGCACGGTCTGGGCGCTCGCGCCGGCGAAGACGCTGTCGTGCAGGTAGCTCGAGAGGTCGAGCCCGGCGTCACCCGCTGCGGCAAAGGCGGCCAGCACCGCCATTCCCCAGGCGCCGCCCTCGGATGCCGTCTCGGCCACCGTGACGGGCGCGTTCAGGGCGCCGGCGAGCAGGCGCTGCGCCACCCCCGCGGTGCGGAACATGCCGCCGTGCGCGCGCATCCCGTCGAGCCCGACGCCCTCGTCGGCCAGCACCTGCATGCCGATGCTGAGCGTTCCGAAGACGCCGTAGAGCTGGGCGCGCATGAAGTTGGCGAGGGTGAGCCGGCTGTCCGGACCGCGCACGACCAGGGGGCGCCCCTCGGGCAGCCCGGCGATCGGCTCACCGGCGAGCAGGTTGTAGGCGAGCAGTCCGCCGGCGTCGGCCTCGCCCTCGAGCGCCTCGGCGAACAGCGTGCCGTACACGGCGTCCGCGTCCGCCGGGGCACCGGACGCCTCGGCGAACCGGCCGAAGATCCCGGCCCACTCGGCCAGCTCGCTGGTGCCGTTGTTGCAGTGCACCATGGCCACCGGGGCACCGGCCGGCGTCGTGACCACGTCGATCTCGTGGTGCACGCGCTGCAGCGGGCGCTCCATCACGACCATGGCGAAGATGCTCGTGCCGGCGCTGATGTTGCCGGTTCGGGGCGCGATCGCGTCGGTCGCGACCATCCCCGTGCCGGCGTCTCCCTCGGGCGGGCAGAGCGGCGCCCCGGGCTGCAGGGCTCCGCTGGGGTCGAGCAGGGCGGCGCCCTCCGCAGTCAGCGTGCCGGCCGGCTGCCCGGCGACGAGCACCTCGGGCAGCAGTTCGCGCAGCGGAGCCGCCAGCGCGCTGCCGGCCACGAGGCGGTCGTACCGGGCGAGCAGCTCGGCGTCGTAATCGTGGGTCGCCGGGTCGATGGGGAACATTCCCGAGGCGTCGCCGACGCCGAGCACGTGGCGACCGGTGAGCTTCTCGTGCACGTACCCGGCCAGCGTCGTGAGGCGCCGGATCTCGGGGACGTGCGGCTCGGCATCCCGCACCGCCTGCTGCAGGTGGGCGATCGACCAACGCAGTGGGATGTTGACCCCGAACAGGGCGGTCAGCTCGGCCGCGGCATCGCCGGTGGAGGTATTGCGCCAGGTGCGGAACGGCACGAGCAGCTCGCCGTCGCCGTCGAAGGCCAGGTAGCCGTGCATCATCGCCGAAACGCCGATGCCGGCGAACGATGCCGGTGCCGCGCCCAGCTGCGTCACCAGGTCGGCGTATGCCGAGCGCAGTCCCGCCCAGACCTCGTCGAGCGAGTAGGTCCAGACGCCGTCGAGGTACTGGTTCTGCCACTCGTGCGCGCCGGTGCCCAGGATGGTCGAGGGGTCGTCGGCCGCGACCAGGCAGAGCTTGATGCGGGTCGAGCCGAGCTCGATCCCGAGGATGCCGCCCTTCGGGTCTGCGCTCATCGCCGCGCGTCCCCGCTCTGCCCGTACACGTTCTGGTAGCGGGCGTACAGGGCGTCGATGGTCTCTTGGGGAAGCGGGATGAGCGGGCCGCCCTGCCGCGCGATGTGCACGGTACGCGCCGCGTCTTCGCACATGACGGCGGCTTTCACCGCGTCGCGCGCGGTGACGCCGACCGTGAACGGGCCGTGGTTCTGCATGAGCACGGCCCGCGAGCGGTGCCCGCGCAGGGTCTGCACGATGCCCCGGCCGATCGAGTCGTCGCCGATGATGGCGACCGGTCCGACGGGGATCGGACCGCCGAACTCGTCGGCCATCCCGGTGATGACGCACGGGATCTCTTCGCCGCGCGCCGCCCAGGCGACCGCGTAGGTCGAGTGGGTGTGCACGATCCCGCCCACCTCGGGCATCTCCCGGTAGACGTAGGCATGCGCGGCGGTGTCGCTCGAGGGGCTGCGCTCGCTGCCGGGGGTGCCGGGCACGACATCCCCGTCGAGGTCGCAGAGGATCATGCTGTCGGCCGTCAGATCGTCGTACGAGACACCCGAGGGCTTGATCACGAAGTAGTCGGTGCCGGGTACCCGGCCCGAGACGTTGCCGCCGGTCCAGACCACGAGCCCGTAGCGCACCAGTTCGCCGTGCAGCGCGGCGACCTCGGCCCGCACGCGCTCGATCTCAGCGCTGCTGGTGGGGTGCGGCATCCTGGCCTCCTTGCCGGGGGACGGCGCGTGCTGCGCCGGACGTCTTCCGAATGTTAGCGCTAACACAGGGCGGCTGCAAGAACGCGGCTCCCGCGCTCTCACCCGGGGGGCGGAGCGGTCGAATCCCGCACCATCAGCCGGGCCTCCAGCGGGGCGACCCGCTCGGCCGGGGCGCCCTCGATCTGCCGGATCAGGGACTCGACGGCGACCCGGCCGATCTGCTCGAAGTCCTGCCGCACCGTGGTCAGCGCGGGAAGGTAGAACTTCGCCTCCGGCACGTCGTCGAAACCGACGACGCTGACATCCTGCGGGACCCGTCTGCCGAGGTCGACGAGCCCGTGCACGAGACCGAGGGCCATTTGATCGTTGCCCGAGAACACAGCGGTCGTGTCGCGTGCGATCCGGGACGCGGCGCGGTATCCGGCTTCGGCCGTCCAGTCGCCCAGCACGATCTCGGCCGTGGGCAGGCCGGCGCCCTGGAGGGCCAGCTCGTATGCCGAGCTCCGTGCCGCCGCCTCGAAGAACTCCAGGGGGCCCGCCAGGTGCTGAATGCGCCGGTGACCCAACTCGAGCAGGTGCGCCATGACCAGGCGCGCGCCGGCGGATTGGTCGACAGAGACCGCCGTGCCGGCGCCGAGTTCCACCGCCTGCAGGGTGGCGATCGGCACCCGGATGTCGAACTCGCGCAAGGCGACGAGCACCCGCTCCTGGGGCGCGATGACTACCAGGGCCTCGACGGCCTGATCGAGCAGGAATCCCAGGCCCGAGACGATGGAGTCCCGGTCGTCGGCCGCCGTGGTCACCAGCGAGTGATACCCGGCCGTCCGCGCCGCGACCTCGATCCCCTGCACGGTGCTGGTGGGTCCATAGTCGGTGACCGCGGGAGCCAGCACCCCGATGGCGCGGGAGCGGCTGGTCGCCAGGGTGCGTGCCGCGACGTTGCGCCGGTAGCCGAGTTCGGTGATCGCAGCCAGCACCCGGTCGCGGGTCTCGGGTCGGATGCTGCCGAATCCGTTGACGACTCGCGACACCGTCTGGTGCGACACCCCGGCGCGCGCGGCGACGTCGTACATGTTCGGCGATCGTCGCGCCGTCCCGTCCGTCACCACTCGCCCTTTCGCCGTCGAGCCATTATGGCCGTCGCCCCAGGCCACGTCGCCGCGCGCTTGAGTATGTCGCAGTCGGCATATGCTGCGTGGGGGCAGCCGTCGGAGGCCGCGTCGGCTTGCGCGGCCCCCCGCGGGCAATATGATCCGATTCACGAAGCGAACGCGTGACCGGTCACGCTCGCGGCAATCGGAGCGGATATGACGGACACGGGCGCTGAACTCGGCGAGCAGGCCGGCGACGGTGCGAAGGCCCTGTCGATCCGCGATGTCGCGCGCATCGCCGGGGTGTCGCGGCAGACCGTCTCGCGCGTGCTCAACCGCCAGCCGAACATCAAGGCATCGACCGAGGCCCACGTTCGACAGGTGATCGAAGACGTCGGCTGGCGTCCGAACAGTGCGGCGCGCGCCCTCGCCACCAGTCGCTCGAAGTCGATCGGCCTGCTGGTCTCGGCACGGTCGCAGTACGGCCCGTTCAGCGCGGCGGCGGCGATCGACGATGCCGCTCGCCAGCGGGGCTACACGATCAGCTCGGCGACCCTCGACAAGGGCGACGACCAGAGCATCGCGGCGGCGCTCGACGCCTTCGTCGCGCAGGGCGTGGATGGCGTGGTGGTGATCGCGCCGCAGCAGCGCGCGCACGAGGCCCTTCAGCGCGTCGCCATCGGAGTCCCGTTCGTCAGCCTGCAGTGGCGCGATGGACCGAACGACCGCGTCGTGGCGTTCGACCAGCTGGCCGGCGCGCGCGCCGCGACCCGCCACTTGATCGATCTCGGGCACAGCCGGATCCTGCACATCGCCGGACCGCAGGACTGGAACGAGGCCGAGGAGCGCATGCGCGGCTACCTGGCCGAGATGTCGGACAACGACATGCCGACCGAGGCGCCGGTGCTCGGCGACTGGACGGGCGATCTGGCCTACGAGCTGGGCATGAAGCTGCTCGGGCACCGCGAGTTCACCGCCGTGTTCGCGTCGAACGACCAGATGGCGCTGGGCATCATCCACGCCGCGCACGACCTCGGGCTCTCGGTGCCGCACGACCTGAGCGTGGTCGGATTCGACGACATCCCCGAGGCCAAGCACTTCATCCCAGCGCTCACCACGGTGCGCCAGGACTTCGCCCAGCTGGGCGGGATGGCCATCGACATCCTGCTGGCCGACATCGAGCGGTCAGAGCCGCCGGCGCCGGTCGTGCTCGAGGTCCCGGAGCTCGTGATCCGGGCCAGCACCGCCCCGCCTCCCCACGCCTGAGACACGATTTCGGCGGGGCGGCTTGACGCGGCACCCGTTCGGGGCATAACGTCGCAGCGTTCTGGGACCGGTCACAATTCCCGACACCAGCACTGTGAGACGACGAAGGAGTCGACATGTCGACACGGAATCCGCGCCCTCGGTGGACGCGCTCCGCCCCGTCGCCGTCGCAGCAGGCGAGTCGGTCGGCCGTTCCGAGCTCGGTCGGATTCGCGGGCACACGGCCCGCGAACCGCCTCTCCGCTCGAAAGGAATCACAGTGAAGTTCAAGACAATCGCCGTCGGCATCGTTGCCCTCGGCGTCGCCGTTTCGCTCGCGGCATGCTCCGGTGGAGGCCGTCCCGGCACCGGCGCAAGCGGCAGCACCGACAACAAGGGCGCCCTGGTGGGCGTCGCGATGCCGACCAAGGTGTCCGCCCGCTGGATCGCCGACGGCAACGCCGTCAAGGCCGACCTCGAGAAGGACGGCTACAAGGTCGACCTCGAGTACGCGAACAACGACATCCCGACCCAGGTGCAGCAGATCAACACGATGATCACCAAGGGCGCGAAGGTGCTCATCATCGCCTCGATCGACGGTGGCTCGCTCACCGACCAGCTCGACGCCGCGGCGAAGGCCGGCATCAAGGTGATCTCGTACGACCGTCTGCTGACCGGTGACAAGAACGTCGACTACTACGTCTCGTTCGACAACTACAAGGTCGGTGTCTACCAGGCCAACTCGCTGCTCACCGGCCTCGGCATCCTCGACGCCGACGGCAAGAAGACCGGCGTGAAGGGTCCGTTCAACATCGAGGTGTTCGCCGGCAGCCCCGACGACAACAACGCCACGTTCTTCTACAACGGCGCGATGGACACCCTGAAGCCGTACCTGACCGACGGCACCCTGGTGGTCAAGAGCGGCCAGACCGACTTCAACAAGGTCGCGATCCTGCGCTGGGACCCGGCAACCGCCAAGGCCCGCATGCAGGACCTGATCGCCAAGTCGTACTCGAGCGGCGCTGACGTGCAGGGCGTGCTGTCCCCGTACGACGGGCTGTCGGACGGCATCCTGAGCGCGCTCCAGGGCGCGGGCTACGGATCGGGCGGCAAGAACATCCCGATCATCACCGGCCAGGACGCCGAGATCCCGAGTGTCAAGCAGATCATCGCGGGCACCCAGTACTCGACGATCTACAAGGACACCCGCCAGCTGGCCAATGAGGCCGCCAAGATGGCGAACGACCTGCTGACCGGCCAGAAGCCGGCCGTGAACGACACCAAGAGCTACAACAACAAGGTGAAGGTCGTTCCGAGCTACCTGTTCCAGCCCGTCGTGGTGACCAAGGACAACTACCAGAAGGTCCTGGTCGACAGCGGTTACTACAAGGCGTCCGACCTCGGCTAGTCCGAGAGCGTGACCCCGTGACCGGGTGGTGCGACGATGGTCGCACCACCCGGTTCGCGAACCGCGAGAAGTCCGTTCGTCATCCACGCAGCAAGAAAGTTCCAGCGACCATGGCCGACACCATCCTCGAGATGCGCAACATCTCCAAGACCTTTCCGGGCGTCAAGGCGCTGCAAGACGTGTCGATCTCGATCGAGGAGGGGTCGGTCCACGCCATCTGCGGCGAGAACGGCGCCGGCAAGTCCACCCTGATGAAGGTGCTCTCGGGCGTCTACCCGCACGGCACCTTCGACGGCGAGATCCTGCTGCGCGGCGAACCGGTCGAGTTCCGGTCGATCAACGACTCCGAGGCAGCCGGGATCGTGATCATCCACCAGGAGCTCGCGCTGTCGCCCTACCTGTCGATCGCCGAGAACATCTACCTGGGCAACGAGAAGGCCCGCGGCGGATTCATCGACTGGAATGAGACCAACCTCGAAGCCGGCAAGCTGCTCAAGAAGGTCGGCCTGCGCGACAACCCGATCACCAAGATCGTCGACATCGGCGTCGGAAAGCAGCAGTTGGTCGAGATCGCCAAGGCGCTCTCGAAAGAGGTGAAGATCCTGATCCTCGACGAGCCGACCGCCGCGCTCAACGACGACGACTCCGCCCACCTGCTCGACCTGATCCGCCAGCTCAAGCAGCAGGGCATCACCTCGATCATCATCAGCCACAAGCTCAACGAGATCAAAGCGATCGCCGACCGGGTCACGATCATCCGCGACGGCAAGACCATCGAGACGCTCGAGATGCACGAGAAGGGCGCGGACGAGAACCGCATCATCAAGGGCATGGTTGGCCGGGATGTGGCGAGCCGCTTCCCCGATCATGTCCCGCATCTCGGCGAGGAGTTGCTGCGCGTCGAGCACTGGACCGTGCACCACCCGCTGGACCGCACCCGCAAGGTCGTCGACGACGCCACCATCTCGGTGCGCGCCGGCGAGATCGTGGGCATCGCCGGACTGATGGGAGCCGGTCGCACCGAGCTCGCGATGAGCATCTTCGGCCACAGCTACGGCGTCGGGATCACCGGCCAGGTCTACAAGCGCGGCGTGCCGATCTCGGTCAACACGGTGTCCAAGGCGATCGAGGCGGGCATCGCGTACTCGACCGAGGACCGCAAGCGCTACGGCTTGAACCTCATCGACAACATCCAGCGCAACATCTCGATCGCCGCCCTCGACAAGCTCGTCAACTGGCTCAAGCTGGTCGATTCGCACCGCGAGACGACCGTCGCCAACGAGTACCGGGCCTCGATGAACATCAAGACCCCGACGGTGACCGCGGTCACCGGCAAGCTCTCGGGCGGCAACCAGCAGAAGGTCGTCCTCTCGAAGTGGATGTACGCCGACCCGGAGGTGCTGATCCTCGACGAGCCCACCCGCGGCATCGACGTCGGTGCCAAGTACGAGATCTACACGATCATCGACCGGCTCGCCGACCAGGGGAAGGGCGTGATCGTCATCTCGTCCGAGCTGCCCGAACTGCTCGGCATCTGCGACCGGATCTACACCCTCAGCGAGGGCCGGATCACGGCCGATGTGCCGCGCGAGAAGGCCACCGCCGAATACCTCATGCAATTCATGACCCAGGAACGCGAGAAGACCCACGCATGAAACCGCTTACCAACGCCGTCCAGTACCTCGGCAGCCAGCTGCGCCAGATCGGCCTGTTCATCGCCCTGATCGTGATCGTGGTGTTCTTCCAGATCACCACGAACGGCATCACGCTGGCCCCGATCAATGTGTCGAACCTGGTCGTGCAGAACAGCTACATCCTGATCCTCGCGGTCGGCATGGTCATGGTGATCATCGCCGGCCACATCGACCTCTCGGTCGGGAGCGTGGTGGCCTTCATCGGCGCGATGGCCGGCGTGATGATGTCCCAGTGGCACCTCCCCTGGCCGCTTGCGGTGCTGTTCTGCCTGCTGATCGGAGCCCTGGTGGGAGCCTGGCAGGGATTCTGGATCGCCTACTTCGGCATCCCGGCCTTCATCGTCACCCTGGCGGGCATGCTGGTGTTCCGCGGCGCCGCTCAGATCGCCCTGGGCAACCAGCAGATCTCGTTCTTCCCGATCGAATTCCGCGCGATCGGTTCGGGATTCCTCCCGGCCTTCGGCAGCACCGGCTATGAGCCGTTGACGCTCATCATCGGGGTCGTCGCGAGCCTCGCGATCATCGCCAACGCCGCGCGGCAGCGCATGGTGCGCCGCAAGTACAACCTCGAAGACGAGCCGATCTGGTGGTTCGTCGTCAAGCTCGCCTTCCTGATCGGGCTCGTGCTGACCGTCGCGTTCCTGCTGGCGAGCTACAACGGCACGCCGATCGTGCTGGTGATCCTCGGGGTGCTCGTGGTGGCCTACACCGTCGTCATGCAGCGCTCGGTGTTCGGCCGTCACATCTACGCGATCGGGGGCAACCTGAATGCCGCCGCCCTCTCGGGCATCAAGACGAAGCGGGTCACGTTCCTGCTCTTCGTCAACATGGGCGTGATCGCGGCGCTTGCCGGCATCGTCTTCACCGCCGGCCTGAACCTGGCCGGGCCGCAAGCGGGAACCGGTTTCGAGTTGGATGCCATCTCGGCGGTCTTCATCGGCGGCGCGGCGGTCACCGGGGGTATCGGCACGATTCCCGGTGCGATCATCGGTGGTCTGATCATCGGCGTGCTGAACAACGGCATGTCGATCCTCGGGGTGGACAGCGACTATCAGCTGCTCATCAAGGGCCTCGTGCTGCTCGCCGCGGTCGCCTTCGACGTCTACAACAAGCGGCGGTCGGTCGGGCGCTGATTTCGAACGGAGGGGCCGGGCCCGTCGGTCATAATGAGGACGGCAGTGCTTCATCCGGAGTGCGCGTCGTCAAGGGAGGCCCGGTGTTCTCCTCGTGGGCGCGGCCCCGCCTCTCCTATCCGCAGTTCGTCGAGACGCATCGCTTTCCGGCCTTCGACGGGATCCGAGCCATCGCGGCAGTGATGGTGCTGGTGTTCCACTTCGCCGGCCCGGTCGGTGTGTTCCTGTCGGGGTGGCTCGGCGTGCACCTGTTCTTCGTGCTGTCCGGATTCCTGATCACCACCCTGCTGCTGCGCGAGGAGCGCGCGCAGGGCCGTGTCTCGCTCGCCGACTTCTGGATCCGGCGACTGCTGAGGATCGTGCCGGCGTACTGGGCGGTGCTCGCGCTCACCGTCGGCATGCTGGTGCTCGGCGGCGCCGTCACCTCGGCTGGGGTGCGGCAATCGTTCGGCTGGTTCGTCACGCTCAACCCGGATCTGGCTCCGACGGGAATGGACTTCACCCCCGCCTGGACGATCGGCATCGAGCAGAAGTTCTATCTGGTCTGGCCGCTCATCGCGTTCGTGGCCGTGCTCGGGATCGCGAGGCGGCGCGCCCTGGTCTGGGTCGCCTGCCTGGTGGTGCTCGCAGCGCTGACCGTGCTGGTCTCGCACTACTTCATCCACTTCGGGGTCATCCTGCTGGGCTGCGGTCTCGCGCTCGCTCTCGACTCCCCTGTGGGCTTCCGGGTCTTGCGGTTCCTGACCACGCCGCTGGCCGGCACCCTCGCTCTCGTCGCCCTGGCTGGCGTGCTGCTGCTGGTGCACGTCTGGCACTCCGAGGTGATCTCGATCGCGTTGTTCGGGGTGTGCGCCACGGCAGCGCTGCCGGCGCTGTGCGCCAGCACCCCTACCTCGCGCGCACTCGGAAGTCTCCCGCTGCGATGGCTCGGCGATCGTTCGTACTCGATCTACCTCACTCAGGTGATCGCGGGCCAGATCGTCACCGCGTCGTTTCCGACTCAGCCGACCCTGATCGCCTTCCCGGTGATCCTGCTCGTCGTCGTGGTGCTGGCGGATGTCCTCCATCGCTGGGTCGAGCGCCCCGGCATCGCGCTGGGTCGGCGCTGGGTGCGCGCGCGGGCATCCCGCCGGGAGGTCGCCGTGATGCCCCTGCCACCCGGCAACGTGTAACCCCCCCTAGCCCAGTCCGGTCGTGGCATGATCGGCGCATGGTCGAAGTGGGCTACGTCTCGTACACGGTCAGCGCGGAACGCCTGGCGCGCGTCGGCGCGGACTTCGACGCCGAGGCGATCGACGACGCCATCCTGGCGCAGTTGAATGCCGCGGTCGCGCCGTTCGTGGTCGTGCAGCGCGATGGCAGGGTGTTCGCCGACGAGGACGCTGCCGACGACGCGCGGCAGATCGATTGGAACGAGCTGCTCGAGCAGATCGACATCGACCAGCTGATCGCCGACCACCCGCCGCGCCGCTAGCGACGCGAAAAGGCCCGGACTTCGTGAGTCCGGGCCTTCGTCGTGACTGCGGTTACGCGTCGACCGTCTCGCTCGCCTGCTCGCGGTGCGGCAGCTTCCAGCCGGGACGCACGAAGTGGCAGGTGTAGCCGTTCGGGTACTTGCGCAGGTAGTCCTGGTGCTCCTCCTCGGCCTGCCAGAACGGGCCGGCCGGGGTGACCTCGGTGGTGACCTTGCCGGGCCAGAGGCCGGAGGCATCCACGTCCTTGATGGTGTCGAGGGCCACCTTCTTCTGCTCGTCGCTGGTGTAGAAGATCGCCGAGCGGTAGCTGGTGCCGACGTCGTTGCCCTGGCGGTTCAGGGTCGACGGGTCGTGGATCTGGAAGAAGAACTCCAGGATGTCGCGGTACGAGATCAGCTTCGGGTCGAAGACGATCTCGACGGCCTCGGCGTGCCCGGGGTGGTTGTAGTAGGTGGCATGCGCGTTCGTGCCGCCGGAGTAGCCGACGCGCGACGAGATCACGCCCGGCCGCGCTCGCAGCAGTTCCTGCGCTCCCCAGAAGCAGCCGCCGGCGAGTACCGCGGTCTCGTAGCCCGGGGTCATGGTGATCGATCCGTCATCCGTGGTCATGGTTTCGCCTCCTGGCGGGTGGTGAAGAGGTGCGCGAACTCGCCGTAGCCGGCGCTCTCGAGCTCGGTGGCCGGGATGAAGCGCATCGCGGCCGAGTTGATGCAGTAGCGCAAGCCGCCCTGGTCGCGCGGGCCGTCGTCGAACAGGTGACCGAGGTGGCTGTCACCGTTCTTGGAGCGGACCTCGATGCGGGTCATGCCCCAGCTGCGGTCCTTCTTCTCGACGATGTTGTCCGGGTCGAGCGGCACCGTGAAGCTCGGCCATCCCGAACCGCTCTCGAACTTGTTGATCGAGGCGAACAGCGGCTCGCCCGACACGATGTCGACGTAGATCCCCTGCTCGTGGTTGTCCCAGTACTGGTTGCGGAACGCCGGCTCGGTTGCCGCTTCCTGGGTGACGCGGTACTGCTCGGGGGTCAGCTTCTCAACTGCCTCTGCGGTCTTCACGTAGTGGGTCATCGGGGGTCCTCCCTGGTGAATGCACCGCTGGCTGCGGCGTCATCATGTTCAACACCCGACCCCGCGATTAAGTTCCGGGCTTCGACGACTTCTCGATCAGGGCCTGGATGCGCGCCCGGGTGTCCGGATGCGCCGCATAGCTCGTGATCGACACTGCCTCGTCATCGAGGTGGCGGCGGTACCCCGTCAGCGCTGAAGCCCCGAGGAGCTTCTTGGTCGCGCCGAGCACCTGTACCGGACCACCGACCAGGCGCGCGGCGAGCTCGTCGGCACGGGCATCGAGCTGCTCGGGCTCAAGCAGCTCGGCGACGAGCCCCCAGGCGTGGGCGTCGGCCGCGCCCACCGGAGCCCCGGTGAGCACCATCGCCGAGGCCCGCTTGCTGCCGATCGCGGCCGGCAGCAGGTACGACACCCCGGCGTCCGGCGTGAGCCCGATTCCGAGGTATGCACCGTGGAAGCTGGCCCGGGTCGACGCGAGCACGATGTCGCTGTTGAGCACGAGTCCCAGACCGGCGCCGGCCGCGGCGCCGCCGACGACCGCGATCACGACCAGCCGAGACGCGCTGAAGGCGTACATCGCGTCCTGCAACGCGGTGACCATCCGCTGCTTCAACTCGGGGTCTTCGGCGGCGCGGGCGAGGCCGTTGAGATCCCCGCCTCCGCAGAAGACCCGGCCGGCGCCCCGCACCACGACCACGTGGCAGTCGGGGTCGGCCTCGGCATCCCGGATCGCCTGGAGCAGCGCCTCCATCATCTCCAGGCTCATCGCGTTGCCCAGCGCGGGGCGGTTGAGGGTGATCGAGGCGACTCCGCCCTCGAGCGAGAACAGCACGACCGGCTCTGTCATGTGACGAGCGTACGGCGCGCGGCTCCTTCGATCGGGCTCTCAGGCGGGTTGCGCCTCCAGCTCGGTCGCCGGCAGCGCGATCGGGGCCCGGTTGCGGAAGTGCCCGGCCGCACTCAGCAGCAGGCCGGCTGCGGCCCATGCGGCCAGCACCCACCAGCGCCAGGCACTGTCGGCATCCGGGAAGTAGCTCAACTCGCGCACCAGTCCAGACGCGGCGCCGGGCACGAAGAACTGACCGATGGTGCCCCAGGGACCGACCAAGAACTGCAGGGGAAGCATCGCGCCCGAGATCGGGTTGCCGATCAGCATCGTGATGACGGCGCCGACCGCGATTCCGGGAGGTCCGATCAGCGCGTTGAACCCGACGATGATCGAGGCCGTGGCCAGCATCGCCAGCCCGAGGGCCGCGGCGTTGACCAGGAAGTCGCCCTGCAGGATGCCGAACCAGGTCTGAAGCAGCGGTGCGATGACGAAACCGGTGGCAATGGCGTACACGAGGAGGGCGACCAGTCGCCGCACCACCCCGACCACCAGCAGGGAGACCAGGATGCCGCCCAGCAGCCCGCCCAGCACCATGGGGAACGACGCCGCGACCAAGCCGTTGCCGCTCTTGTCGCTTGCCGCGACGGGCACGATGTCGGTCACGGGCACCGTGACCTGCGAGGGATCGCCCCCGGCTGCCGCCACCTGCCGGGCGAGCTGACCCTGCAGCGGAACGGCGACGCCGGCCAGCAGTTGGCTGACGACGGGGCTTCCGGCAGAAGCCGTCAACACCTCGGGCGACGTGCCCAGCACGATCGCTCCGTAGTCGGTGCGGTGCTTGATCGCCCTGACGGCGGCATCCCGGTCGGTCACCCGGTGGAAGGCGATCGCGCCGGAGCCCTGCGCGTCCAGCGCCTTCTCGACTGCCGTGACCTGCGCATCCGGCCCGGCGATCGCGATCGGAAGATCGTGCGCAGACGCGGTGGCGATCGGCCAGACGAATGCCAGGACGACCAGGCCGACGATCAACGAGCCGAGCACGCCGAACAACGCGGCGAACCCCCATCGCGTGCGAGACGCGTCGGCTCGAGGTGGATGGGGCGCGGCGGCCTTCTCGGCTTCACTTGATGCAGTGGACATGACCCGTCCTCTCAAAAAGGAATGTTCGTTCTGTTTCAACTATAGCGAACAGGTATTCTGTTTGTCATGCCCAAGGTTTCAGAGGCGTACCGCGAAGCCCGCCGCGACGAGATCGCGCGCGCGGCGATCCAGCGCCTCAGCAAGCAGGGCTTCTCGGGCACCTCGATGGCCGACATCATCGACGAGTCCGGGATGTCGGCCGGCGCCATCTACTCCCACTTCGCCAGCAAGGCAGAGATCGCGCAGCACGTGGCCAGGATGGTGGTCGGAAACCGCGCCGAAGAGCTGGTCGCGCTGGCGCGCTCGTCCGACCCTCCGCTCGGCCCGGTGCAGATCGTCTCCTACGTGCTCGAGGCGACCCGGCTGATGGGCATTCAGCGCGTCATGCTGCTGCAGGTCTGGGCCGAGGCCACCGTCGATCCGGAGCTCCGGACCATCATCGATGAGACGGTCGGCCGACTGCGAGCGGCGTACGGCGACGCGATCACCCCGTGGCTCCGAGCGCGCGGCCGCCAGACGGATGCCGCGTCGATCCGTGCGCTCGCCGACACCATGGTGGCCGTCTCACAGGGCTTCGTGGTGAACTCGGCCCTATTCGGGCGCGATGACCCCGAGACCTATTTGAGCGGCATCGCCGAGCTGTTCGGGAACTGACACCGGCACGCGGGTCAACTCGGTTCGGGGCGGTGCGCAAGCGTCGCGTCGGCGATCTCGATCCCGCGCGGCTGGATCGACGCGATGTTCAGCTGCTCCAGCAGCGCCGGGTCGAGCTTGATCGGGTCGGCGCCATCGAACTTGTAGTGCAGATCGGTCTCGGCGTTCAGCCAGACCGAGCTGCGGCCGTCGCCGATCGAGATCGAGTCGGTCCACGAGATCAGGAAGCCCTCTCCGCGCCGCATCTTGGCGGTGACCACGGCGCGCAGGTGCGCCAGGATGCGGTCGTCGATCCGGATCGGCGTGCGATCACCACCATAGAAGAGAGTGCCCATCGACGCGCCCGGGGTCAGCGCCCGCGCGGGCTGTGCGCGAGGGTCGCATCGGAGAGCTCGATGCCGCGCGCCTGGATCGACTCGACGTTCATCTCGTCGAGCAGCGCCGAGTCGAGCTTGGGCGGTGTGCCACCGTCGAACTTGTAGTGCATGTCGCAATTGGGGTGGACCCAGACCGAACTGCGGCCGTGGCCGACCTCTGCGGAGTCGGTCCACGAGATGAGGAACCCCTCGCCACGGCGCATCTTGGCGGTGACGACCGCCTTGAGGTGAGCCAGGATCCGGTCGTCGATCCTGATCGGAAGACGACTGGATCCGTAGAAGAGCGTTCCCACGTGTGAAAGGTCCGTTCGCTCGGTCCGGACGCCCAGCGCGGCCCGTGCTCCCGATACTGTGCCCAGATCCGTCGCGGCACAACCCCCTTGACTCGACCCGCCGCACCCCGAATCGTGGGACGGGTGAAAAGGCTTCTGTACGCCGGGGGATCGTTCGTGACCGGGGATCACATCGCCGATGCGGTGCTCGATTATGCCGCCGCGGAGCCCGTCTCGGTCGGTCAGGTCGCCTCAGGCGCTGAGCCACCGCTGCCAGGCCTCCGGCAGACGCATCGCCGGCTGCTCGGCGCCCTCCGCGGCGGACTGCTGGCCGTAGATGGTCACGAGCGGCCAGCGCTGTCCGTTCTCATCGTGATAGTCCAGGCGCGACTGCAGTTCGCTCCCCGCCGCCAGTTGGCGCGTCAGCCGCTTCAGGTAGCGACCGAGGTATTCCTCGTCGGCCGGAAAGACCGTGCCATCCGCCGACTCGGTGGCGATCGTGTCGCCGCTCGATCCGGCGAAGCGCGAGGTGCCGCTCGCCGCGAACATGCTGTCGCGGATCTCGAGGAGGCGACGAGTGCTCGCCGCCCAGTTCTTGACGTCTTTCGCCGAGATCGTGCTCCAGGGAGGTGGTGTCAACTCGGGGCCCTGGAGCGCGTCCACGGCATCCGCCGAGGTGGCGGAGATCTTGAGGCTCTGCGCGATCTCGACCGCGAGATGCTCCAGGCGCGAGGCCTGAACCGTCACCTCGCCGAGCTGTTTGAGCAGCACCTCATTGGCGTGCCCGGAACCGACGGCGGGCAGGGGGGAATCGATGCTCATGCGCCGATCCTTTCAGAAGGAAAGGAATGCCCGAAGGGCCTTTCCCTCCGCCCGCGGGGGCTCTATGCTTCCGCCCTGTTCGACGCAGAAACGGCCGGCGGGGCTGAGCCCGCCGGCCGCGTCATTTCCGCAGGGTCAGACGGTCGTGCGTCGTCCCGAGATGACTCGGACGAGCCACACGATCACGGCGATGATCGCCAGCACCAGTCCCACCCAGAGGAGGAAGTTGAGCGACTGGACGAAACCGCCTGTCAGCAGCAGCACGACCGCGACGACTCCGATGATGATCAACAGGATGTTCATGATGTCCTCTTCCTTCCTCCGCGCCCGCGCCGCCGGTTGTGCCGGCCACGTCGAACGCGGTGTTCCACCCATGGCACACCGGTTTCCGGTTCGCGCCACGTTCTGCCAGGCAACATCCAGGGGCTTCGATTCGGGTGCGGGATGAGGCCCGGCGGCTAGGCTCGGGCGAGCGGAGGTGTCAGATGGCGAACGGCAGCACAGGCGACGACGGGGCCGCGATCGACCCGCGATACGACCCGGCGTTCCAGCGCGGCTTCGACGGCGAGGTCGCGACCGGACCGCGTGGGCAATCGACGCTGCGGCGCACGGCCGCCGTCAACCCGGCGCCGGCGCGGATGTCCGCTCAACGCGTCGAGCCGGTCGAACCGGCGACGGACGAGCCCGAGCCGCTGTCCACTCCGGCGCCGGCGACGGATGCCCCGGCCCCCGCAGCGTCGGACGACAGTGCCGCGGCGGTGACGAGTCCGCGAGAGCTGATCCGGAACCCGTTCATGATCGCGCTCGCCGCGCTCGGCGCCCTGCTCATCCTGGTCGGCGCGATCTGGGCGTACGAGGGATTCGCCGCCATCGTCAAGAACGGCGGCACCCGCAACGAGGTCGAGTTCTGGGCGGCGCAGACCATGTCGTTCGGCGCCCCGTTGGCCATCGTGGTCGGCGTGGCGATCGCGGCCGTGCTGCTGGTGCTGTTCGGCCGCAGCTGGCAGCGCAGCCGTCACACCGACTAGTGGCCGGTGAGGCTGAGCCCACCGACCACCGTCGCTTCTCGCGGATCAGAGCCCGAAGTCGTCCATCGGTGCGTCGATCTGCGTGATCGGTCCGCTGTCGGGGTTCGCGGTCAGCAGCACGAACGTGTCGGCGGTCGTGACCGGAACACCGATCGATGAGCCCGGGTAGCTGAGCGTGTCGAGGAGTCCGAAGTACTGGCCATCCTCGCTCTGGTTTTCGTCCGCGACGGCGCGGACGGCGGCGGTCGAGGATCCGACCTGCAGGTTGTAGCCCGCCTCCACCGTGACGCCGTGGACGGTGGCCGCGCCGGCGTCGACCACGTAGGTGTACGCGAAGGCGGAGACCGGACCGGCCGAACCCGCGAAGAGGTCGAAGCCGCCCCACGAGTACTCGGTACCCGAGCCGACGATCCGGTGGTCGTGGAACGTGGACGTCGTGGGTGCGGCGCCGAACGCTCGGGTGAGACCGGCGACGACCTCGCTCGGGTCTTCGGAGTAGACGAAGTTCTGGTACGTGTCGGAGTCGAGGCCCGCCGCGCCGTAGTAGGCACGCAACTCGTCGGTCTCGATCAGGATGACCGAGGCGCGACTGCCGTCGTTCGGCACGCCCGATCCGCCATCCTCGGCCGGGTCGACCGCCGTGGTGGGGTGGTCGGCCGGGGCGGATGCGGCGGGCGTCGGCTCGGCGGGCGAGCCACCGGTCACGATGCCGACGGTCCCCGGCTGGGTCGAGCCGGTGGAGCTGGAGTGTTCCGAGCCTCCGATGGTCGACGGCTGCATCGAGCAGCCCGCAAGGGACAGGGTGATCGCGAGGGCCGCGACCGGGATGACGAGGGTGGTGCGCAAGGGGTCCTCCGATGAGTTTGGCTGCGTGAGCGGGTGCTCGCTCCTACAACGCAGACCCCTGCCCCGGGGGTTGACCGCTTCCGCAGGTTCAGGAGCGGTGCTCGCGCCGCCACACCACCTTGAGCGCCGACCAGTCGTGGTCGAGGGCTGCCACCTTCACGTCCACCAGGCGGCGTGCCAGGGCGGCGTCGCGCACGACCGAATCGCCCAGATCGCTGAGGTGACCGGCGGCCTTGCGGGGCCAGGCGATCCAGAGGGCGCCCGCGGGAAAGACGCGCTGCTCGTGCTCCACGAGAGCGGGTTCGAGCTCGGCGGCCGCGCGCACGAAGACCAGCACCACATCGGCAGGGGCTGACTCAGAGACCTCGGCTGCGGCATCCGGAGTCGTCTCGAACCGCCAGCCCGGGTCGGCGCCGATGACCGACCAGCGCGCGCCCGGCACGATCCCGAGCTTGCGCAGTTGCGGTGTGCCGGAGCCGGGGTCGGCCACTCCTACTTCTTGTCGTGCGGCTCGGCCGCGTCGTCGGCGGTCGCGGGCGGGATCGGCTCGCCGTTCAGAATGAGGCCCGGCTGCGGCGCGGGCGGAGCCGGCACCGAGGGCGCGGCGTTCTCGCCGTACTGCGGGTTCGGGTTGGGCACGGGCGGGGTGCTCGTCGCATCCATCGTCTGCTGCACCCGGGTCTGCATGAACGCATTGCGCAGGATGCCGAAGCAACCGAGCGCGCCGAATGCGGCAGCGATCAGCAGCTGGATCAGGGCGGAACCGGTCGTCATGCTCGCGAAGACGATGCTCCAGAACCGCGGTGACACCAACGATTCGGGGATGCTCGCGCCGGACTGGGTCGAGTACAGGCCGACGATCTGCACCGCGTAGCCCGAGATGTACGCGACGATCAGCGTGCCGATGGTGATGACAGCGATGGCGATCGCCCCGCTGCGGGTGACCCGCCCGCCCGATCCGAAGCGGTAGAGACGCACCGCGAGGTAGGCGATCCCGAACGCGACGATCGACGCCACGAAGCCGAACGTCCACAGGATGTCCCACGCGATCACCCCGGCGGGCAGAGCGAGAAGCGCGAACACCACTCCGCGCTGAACATTCTCCGAGGGCGCAGAAGACGGGGAGGGCTGAGTCATGTGCTCAACCCTAGCTAGGGCCGGTGAAGGCGGTTCCGAAAAATACTTGTCGGCGCTGTCAACCCAGAACGCCGCTGCCGCGTCGTAGCTATGTGAACGTACCTGTGGCTGAACGCACCCGCGTGGACTTGGACGCCTTCGTGGCGAACGAGTACCCGAAGGTCGTCGCCGCCGTCGGCATGATCACGGGCAACCGGCAAGACGCCGCAGACGCCGTGCAGGATGCGATCGTCGGATTCCTGGCGAAGCCTCCGAGCCGCGAGATCACCAATGTGGCCGCTTGGATCACGGTGGTGGCGAGCAACCGTGCCCGCGATATCCGCCGCTCCCGGGCCGCAGAGTCGCGCGCGCTGGCCAAGGTCGGGGTCGACGACGAGAGCGTGGATGCCGCGACCGACTCGCTCGACATCGACGTGAAAGCGGCGATCGAGAAGCTTCCGCTGCAGCAGAGACAAGTGTGCGTGCTCCATTACCTGCTCGACCAATCGGTGGACACCATCGCCGAAGGTCTCGGGGTGAGCGAGGGCACGATCAAGACCCAGTTGTTCCGGGCACGAAAAGCGCTCGCGCTTCAACTGAGAAGGGAGGATCACCATGGCTGAGTTCGATGCACTCGATGAACTGCTGAGCGGTTCACTGAAGCGCGCCGCGCAACCCGGTGACTCCGCCGGCGTCGCCGACACCATCCGCGCTCGGGTGGCTGCCGGCGATGTCGGCACCCCGGCGCCGTCGGGGTCGGCGCCCGGGTTCGGCGGCGGGCCGGCCGGCTGGCTGCCCTGGGTCGGCGCGATCGTCGTGCTCGGGCTGGTGGGCGGCGTGCTCGGTGTCACCGGCGTCGTCGGACATCCGGTTGATTCCGTCACGGTCAGCACCTCGTCGACCCTCATGCCCCCGACGGTTCAGGCCTCGTCGTGCCCCGACGGGCCAGTGGTCGCGTCCGTCGAACGCGGAGCGCGCGTGGTCGCCCTGGCCCGCAGCGCCGATGGCGCCGAGGTGCAGATGCGCAACCCTTCTGACGTGAACCAGCTGGTCTGGATACCCGTCGGCGAGCTGGTCAGCGACTCCGGGCAGACTCCGGTCGCCGGGTTGCCGGTCGGACCGAGTTGCCCGACCGTCACCGTGGCTCAGGCGCCCGTCGTCGTGACACCGGTGACGCCGGGCACACCGACGAAGCCGGGTGCGCCGAAGGACACTACGGCGCCGAGCGAGGGCAAGCCCACCGCGACCTTCGGCAACTGCCACACGACGATCAGCGTCACGGCCTCCGACAACGTCAGCGTCACATCGGTCTCCATCTCGTGGACAGGCACCAACACCGGATCCGGCGCCATGAACCGAGTCGGCGGCCATTGGGAGTACGTCACCAACGGCTTCCACGACGGCTCCACCACCTTCGCCGTGATCGCCCACGATGCGGCGGGCAATGCGAGCCCCAGTAACAGTGTCACCACGTCCCTGCAATGCCTGATTTGAGACGACCATGATCATCCCCAAATGGCTCCTCCCCCTGATCTCGATCGTCGCCGCGCTCGCGGTGGGCGTCGCGGCGACGCTCATCGGGATGCAGTTCGCCTCCCACCAGGTGCACGCGGCGCCCAGTAAGACGGTGACGGCTCCGGTGTTCGCGCCGGTCGAACCGGGTCAGAAGGTCAGCAGTATCGTCGGCACGCACACCGGGACGGAGCCCGGCACCTCGGGCTCGCCGGTCAGCGCCACACGTCAGCAGCTCATCCATGACGTGCTGCACTCCGCGGATCCGGCAGCGACCATCCGCCGCGAGACGGCCGGCGGCACCTCGGGATCGTCCCCAGCTCCCGCCGCGAGTCCCTCGACCGGCACGACCGGAGACGCCTGCTCGCCGAGTTCGGGCGAACCGCCTGCCGGGTGCCCGGACGGCATCCACGGTGCGGTGTTCGCATCGCACATGATCCCGCCGTTCTGGATGAATGCGCTCGCCTTCCCGCGCGCGTCCGGTGTCGCCAGCTCGACCCCGCGATGCACGGCGGACACGGCCCCCGGTCACGTCACGGTCGGCGTCGCGTCGGACATGCCCGCCGACTTCACCCTCACTTATTGGCCGACCGGCGACCTGGCCGACCGTGAGTCCGTGACCTTCTCGACCGATGCGACCCAGGTGGCCGCGTTCAACAGCTACTACAGCGGAACCGGAACCGGCTCCTCGCCGGTCATGTACACCTGCCACGTCGTAGTCGTCACGCCGGGCACCGGCTACACCGCGCAGCTGGGTGCGACCGACAGTGTCGGACGCCCGGCCACCCCGGTCACCCTCCTGTTCAACGGCACCGGCGCCCCGCTGCACCCCGAGCTCGAGTCGCACACGGTCGGCAGCAACCTGCTGTTCGCGTCGGCTCTGCACGCACCCGATGAGACCGTGCAGATCAAGGGCGTTCGCCGCACGGCCGGCGCGGCCGACTGCAATGGCTCGGATGTCCTGACCAGTTGGGAGGCGCCCACCGAAACGGCGGTCGGTGCCGACTACCTGAACGACCACCAGATCCTGCCCGCCGACAACGCACGCACCAGCTACGCCTTCTTCGTGCCCGAGGGCCTCGACTTCCTGCTGTGCGCGCGATGGTTCCCGGCCGGGCACGCCACCAGTTGGGAGCGCGCGACTCCGAGCTACGAATCGCGGCAGTCGATGTCGAGCCCCGACAAGCTCCTTCCGACGGTCACCCTCACGGCGCTGACACCGGCCTCGTCGACCCAGAGCGTCGACATCACCACCGGCTCTGGCGGAGGAATCGCGTGCGGGTCGAACGTCAGCTGGCGGCGAGCGGCAGGTAGTAGTGGCGGCATCGACATTCCGCTCCTGTTGTGCTCTGCCGGAACTTACGGTGGGGCCCGCCACGACGCGTCGCGCTACTGGGATCTGGGCGACGATGACACCGTGTACGTGCGGTTCACGGTGAACACCGCCGACCACCAGGATCTCGTGCACCCCGATGGATTCTTCACGCTCGATACGGCCTGCGCCGGAGACTGCCAGGTGCCGGCGCCGCGGACGTACACCATGCCCCTGCTGGATGGCGCCCGTCGCGCAGACGATGGGTCCGTCTCGGTCACGATCAGCTACACGCAGGGCAACCACAACGGGGCGGCGAGCTGGATGACCGGAAGCGTCGACGGCGTCGTGCCCGCCCACACCGTGCCCTCCGCGCCGACCCTCGACCTGGACGCGATGGCCAGGCCCGGCCCGATCGTCGGCGACCTGTCGAGCTCGGTGACCATCCGGGTCGCTTCCGACCGACCGGTGGACTACTCGGTGCTCGTCTACGGGGACGGCGCCGCCACCACCTGCTTGCGGTCGGGAACCGGCACGGCGACCGGGCATCTCGACGTCCCCGGCGACGTCACCATCGGCGGACTCTGCCTGGGAACCGCCTATGGCCTCGAGATCACCTTGACCGATCACGCCGGGCACCGCTCGATCTGGGGCGCCCTCGGACGGGACGTCGACGGCTGGTGGCCGGGGAACAGCATCTTCGTCACCCCGTGGGTCACCGGAACGGTCCGCTACGACTTCCGAGCGTTCGGTCCCAGCCCCTCGACGATCACCGGTCTGTCGGTCTGGCTGAACAGCAGCGCTGTCGTCGCCAACACCAACCCGCTGAACGGGTCGTGCCACCCCGCCGGCATCTTCAACGCTCAGGGCTCGGCGCCTGGCGCGCAGTTGGGGCAGAACCTCACACTGTACGTTCAGTTCACCGTGCAGCCGAGCGACTCGGGGAGTGCGGGGTGCCACGCGCTGGCACATCAACCCACGCAGACCGCGAACGCCGCGGTCGACCTTCAACTCGACCAGTTGGACGGCAGCTACGACGGCGTCGTGGTCAACTCCGAGACGGGCACCCCGTTGTGGAACATCCACATGTGGTTCGACCAGGCACCGAGCAGTTAGCGGCAGCTCTGACACACCGGGCACCAGGTGACCACGCGCTCCTGGCCCAGCTTGCCGAGCTCGCCGCCGAGCAGGATCGTGCCGCAGCGCAGGCAGGCCTGCCCGGTGCGGCCGTAGACCCAGGATCGGCGTCCGGGGCGGGTGTCGCCGGTCGTCACCCGCGGGAACCGGTCGCGGTTGGCGAGCAGCAGGCGGCGGGCGAGTGAGACGAGGGCCGCTGCATCCACCTCGGCCATCGGCGTCGTGGGCAGGATGCCGCGCAGGAAGCACAGCTCGTTGGCGTACACGTTGCCGACTCCCGCCAGGTTCGTCTGGTCGAGCACGGCGACGAACACCGGATCCGCGGGGTGCGCCCCGAGTCGGCGGGTCGCCTCGGCTGCGGCCGCGTCGTTCCAGCCGGCGCCGAGCAGGTCAGGTCCGAGCCGGTCGGTGACGGTGTGCTCCTCATCGCGCGGCAGCAACTCGGTGGTGCCGAGCTCGAACCCGACGGACGTGATGGATGCCGTGCGCAGCACCGCGCGCGCCTGGAACGCGGGTTTCTGCCACCGCTGGCCGGGTCGCACCAGGCGCCAGGCCCCCTCCATCTTGAGGTGGGAGTGCAGGCTCCAGTCGCCGATCCGGTGGAAGAGGTGCTTGCCGACGCTCACGACCTCGTGAACTGTCTCACCGGTGAGGTCGGCGGCGGCGAACTTGGGCACGCGCAGCTCGAAGCCGGTGAGCACCAGCCCGGCGAGTGCCTCGTTCTGCCGGCGCGCGGTTTGAAACACGGTGTCACCCTCGGGCACCGCGACCCCTAAGCCCTCAGCCGCAGACCCTGCGGCGTCGGGGCGAATCCGGCGCGCACCAACGCGTCGCCGAGGACGGTACCGACCGAGAACTCGCCGTCGATCTTCTCGACGCGCAGCTTGCCGCCGCTGGCGCGAACGGTGCCGGCCAGGGATGCCGCGGCGACCTCGCGCGCCTGCTCGTCATCCGCCGGCATGAAGTCGAGCACGGTCTTGCCGCCGCGCTCGACGAAGAGCGCGAGCGCCCCATCGACCAGTACCACGAGCGCACCCGCCTTGCGGCCCGGGCGGTGACCGGTGGGCGGGTCGGGCCAGCCGAGCGCGGCTCCGTACGGGTTGGCCGGGTCGCACGCGGCGAGAGTCAGCGCGACCCGCGGCTGTTCGCGCAGCTCGGCGGCCGCGGCATCCGGGGCGAAGGCGCGCAGCCGGTCGACGGTCGCGGGCGTCGCGAACTGGGCGGCGCCGAGCCCTTCGATGAAGTAGCCACGACGAGTGCGGCCGGTCTCTTCGAGGCCGCTGAGCACCTTGTAGGCCAGGGCGAAACCGCCGACGACGCCCTCGCTGACCACCGCGCCGCGGGTGACGACGCCGTGCCGCTCGAGCAACTGCTCGGCGAGGGCGGTCGCGCGCGGGGTTGTGGTGATCTCGACCTCGGGCAGCAGGCTCCAGCGACCGGCGACATTGGGTGCAGCGCTGGCCGCGAGCTTGTTGGCGACGGATGCCGCAACTCGCGCTCGACCGCGGTACGCCCGGTTGCGCGGTGTCGCGCCAGCCCGGGTGGTGGTCGCGCCGAGCCGCGCCCGCACGGGAGCCAGCGTGTCGTTGCCCACCAGCCCGGCCCAGACCAGCTCCCAGAGCGCGGTGGCCAGCGTGACGTCGTCGACCTCCCCGGCCGGGGCGAGCGCCGCCGAGAGCTGCCGGAAGAAATAGGCGCCACCGCCGGTGAGCGCCAGCAGGATGCGGTCGTGCAACTCGCTCGCATCCGTCATGCTCGGCTCGGCCAGGGTGAGCGGCGCGTTGTCGGCGAGGTGCAGACTGAGCCAGCCATCGCCGCCGGTCAACTCACCGCGACCGGCCCAGAGCACTTCGCCGGTGGTGGTCAGCTCGTCGAGCATCGCGGGGGAGTAGTCGCGGACGCGGCTCGGCAGGATGAGGCTCTCCCACGCGGATGCCGGCAGCGCCACCCCGGCGAGCTGGTCGATCGCCGTCACCAGCCCGTCGATGCCGCGCAGACCAGGACGCGGGGTGCTCGCCGCAGCCGCGGCGTCGAGCGTGCCGACCTTCTGCCAGTCGGGCAGGAACCGGCCGAGCGCGCTCTGCGGCACCGGCTCGACCTCCGACCGGAGCGCGGCCAGGCTGCGGCTCCGCAGACGCCGCAGCACCTCGGCGTCGACCCACTCCGACCCGGTCGCGCCCGGGCGGAACTCGCCCTCGACGGCACGCCGATCGGACGCCAGTCGGCGCAGCGCGTCGGTCACCACTGCGACGCCCAGCCCGAGCCGCGCGGCGGCCTCGGCTGCCGGGAAGGGCGTATGCGTGCGGGTGTAGCGGCTCACCAGGTCGCCGACCGGATCCGAAACCGGGTCGAGGAAGACGCTCGGCACGCCGATCGGCAGCGGGACCCCGAGGGCGTCACGCAGGCGGCTCGCGTCTTCGATGACGGCCCAGCGCTGCTCGCCGGCGATCGTGGCGCGCAGGATGCGGTTGGCCCGGGCGAGCTCGTCGAGGATGTCGTTAGCTGATTGAGTAGGACGCGCAGCGCCCGTGTCGAAATCAGCCTTCTCGTCCGCTGGTTTCGACACGCCCTGCGGGCTACTCAACCAGCTGCGCTCCACGAGTTCGTCCGTCGACAACGGCCCCAGCAGCCGCAGCAGATCGACCAGACCCTCGGCATCCCGTGCCTGACGATCGGGCGTCAGACGTTGCAACTCGCGGGCCAGGTCTTCGATCACCCGCTGGTCGAGCAGCTCGCGCAGTTCGGCCCGTCCGAGCAGCTCCGCCAGCAGCGTCGGGTCGAGCGACAGGGCGGCCGCCCGCCGCTCGGCAAGGGGCGAATCGCCTTCGTACATGAACGCCGCGACATATCCGAACAGCAGGGTGCGGGCGAATGGCGAGGGCACCTCGGTCTCCACCTCGACCAGGCGCACCTTTCGGGTGGCGATCTCGTTGGTGAGCTCGTTGAGGGCCGGGAGGTCGTAGACGTCCTGCAGCACCTCGCGCACGGTCTCGAGGATGATCGGGAAGCTCGGGTACTTGCGTGCCACCTCGAGCAGCTGCGCGCTGCGCTGCCGCTGCTGCCACAGCGGCGAGCGGCGGCCCGGGTTGTAGCGCGGGAGCAGCAGAGCCCGGGCTGCGCACTCCCGGAAGCGGGACGCGAACAGCGCGCTGCCGCCGACCTCGGCGGTCACGAGTTCGTCGAGCTCCTGCGGGTCGAAGAGGAAGAGGTCGGCGCCGGGCGGTTCGGCGTCCGTTTCGGGCAGGCGCACCACGATGCCGTCGTCGCCGGCCATGGCCGAGCCCTCGACGCCGAGCCGTTCCCGGATGCGCGCGGTGACCGCCAGCGCCCACGGCGCGTGCACCGGCATGCCGTACGGCGAGTGCAGCACGAGCCGCCAGTCACCGAGTTCGTCGCGGAACCGCTCCACCAGCAGCGTCGTATCGGTCGGCACGGCGCCGGTGGATTGCTTCTGTTCGTCGACGAAGCGCACCAGGTTGGCGACCGCTCGCTGGTCGAGCCCGGCCTCCTCGATGCGGGCGGTCATCCCGGCGCTGAGCGCGCCGGTGCCGGCCGCCAGCTCTCTCGTGAACGCTCCGATGGCTCGCCCCAGTTCAGCCGGCCGCCCGAGCCCGTCGCCTTTCCAGAACGGGACCCGCCCGGGTTGCCCGAACGCCGGGCTCACCAGAACCCGGTCGCTGGTGATCTCCTCGATGCGCCAGCTGGTTGCGCCGAGCGCGAAGACGTCGCCGACCCGCGATTCGTAGACCATCTCTTCGTCGAGCTCGCCGACCCGGCGCGCGCCCTCCTCGGTGCCGACGATGAAGACGCCGAACAGTCCGCGATCCGGGATGGTGCCGCCGCTGGTGACGGCCAGGCGCTGCGCACCGGGACGGCCCGCGATCGTGCCGGCCACGCGGTCCCAGACGATGCGCGGACGCAGTTCGGCGAACTCGTCGCTCGGATACCGCCCGCTCAGCAGATCGAGCGTCGCCTCGAACGCCGAGCGGGGCAGGGTCGCGAAGGGCGCGGAGCGGCGCACCGTGTCCCACCAGTCCTCGACCTCGATCGAGTCCAGGGCGACCGCTGCGACGGTCTGCTGGGCGAGGATGTCGAGCGGGTTGGTCGGCACGGCCAGCGCCTCGATGAGGCCGGTGCGCATCCGCTCGCTGGCGACGGTCGTATGCAGGAGATCCGCGCGGTGCTTGGGGAACAGCACGCCCTTCGAGATCTCGCCCACCTGGTGACCGGCTCGCCCGACGCGCTGGAGCCCGCTGGCGACCGACGGCGGCGACTCGACCTGGATCACCAGATCGACGGCTCCCATGTCGATGCCGAGCTCGAGCGAACTGGTCGCAACGACGCAGCGCAGCCGGCCGCTCTTCAGGTCGTCCTCGATGATCGCGCGCTGCTCCTTGGACACGGAGCCGTGATGGGCGCGAGCGAGCAGTGGCGCGTCGGAGACCGCGGTCGCCAGCCGGCCCGCCTGGGTGATGCCCGATCCACCGACGGCCTGAGCCGGGAATCCGACCACCGGGAGGCCGGTCAGGTGCTCTTCGTACAGTTCGTTCAGCGACGCCGTCAGCCGCTCGGCCAGCCGCCGCGAGTTGGCGAAGACGATCGTCGAGCGGTGCCGCAGCACCTCGTCCATGATCGCGGCGTCGACGTGCGGCCAGATCGACCCGGCGCTCTGCAGGGCGCCCTCGTCGGCCTCGAGCGTCTCGCTGGTCTGGCGAGCACCGAGCTCGGTCATGTCGTCGACCGGCACGACGACGCGCAGATCGAAGGTCTTCTCGATCGGCGGCGCCACGATCGTCACCGGTGTGCGCCCACCCAGGAAGCGCGCCACCTCCTCCATGGGCCGAACGGTCGCCGACAGCCCGATGCGCTGGGCCGGGTGCGGCAGCAACTCGTCGAGCCGCTCGAGCGAGACCGCGAGGTGCGCGCCGCGCTTGGTCGCCGCGACGGCATGGATCTCATCGACGATCACCGTCTCGACTCCCGCCAGTGTCTCGCGGGCCGCGCTGGTAAGCATGAGGAACAGGGATTCCGGGGTGGTGATCAGGATGTCCGGCGGTTCGCGCAGCAGCAGTCGGCGGTCGGCCGAGGTGGTGTCGCCGGAGCGGACGCCGACCGTGATGACCGGAACATCCGCCCCGAGTCCCGCATCTGAAAGACGCCGCGCTGTCTGCGTGATGCCGACCAGCGGGGAGCGCAGGTTGCGCTCGACGTCGACGCCGAGCGCCTTCAGCGGCGAGATGTAGAGCACGCGTGTGCGGTGCTTCGGATTCTCGGGCCGCGACGTGGTGGCCAGACGGTCGAGCGACCAGAGGAACGCCGACAGCGTCTTGCCCGAGCCGGTCGGTGCGACCACGAGCGCGTGCTGGCCGGAGCTGATCGCGTTCCACGCCCCGGCCTGCGCTCTGGTCGGCTGCGGGAAGGCGCCCTCGAACCACTCACGTGTCGCGCGCGAGAAACGCGCGAGGGCGTCGTGGGCCGAGAAGTCGGCGGCCTGCTCCATCCGCCTATCTTCGTCCGCGCCGCCGACTATTGCTCGAGCGCTCTTAAGAAGGAGTGCACGTCGCCGAGTTCGGCGTCGGTGATCCAGTGGCCGACGTCCTCGTAGATGCGCTCGGTCAGGGTGCTGTGCTCCTCGAGCCAGTCGCGGGTCGCGAGCACCTGGTCGGCCGGGACCACCTTGTCGGCCGTGCCGCGCCCCCAGAACATCGGCGGGCGCAGCACCTCGAGCTCGGGATCTCCGGGGTCGACCGTCTCGTCGGCGATAGCCGAGAGCAGAACCAGCGAATCCACCAGTTCGGGATGCCGCCGCAGCGTCTGCAGCCCCAGAACCCCGCCCTGCGAGAAGCCGAGCAGCGCCACCGAGGTCGCATCGCCCCGTACCGTCGCCAGCCATTCCGCGAACTCGTCGGCGCTTCGATTCAACGGCTCAGGCCGTGTGGCGGCGACATCGAACCACGACCAGCCGTTTCCCGAGGGCAGCGGGCCGCGCGGCGACACGATCACGTAATCCAACGGCAGGTACGGCGAGAGCTGGAACAGATCGCCCTCGTGGCTGCCCAGCCCGTGCAGCAGAACCAGCAGCGGCTTTCCGGCGCGTTGCTCGACCGGAGTGCTCCACATCACCGCTGAGGGGTCGATCATGCCTTCACGCTACCCGGCTGCTCGTGGACGCCGCTCCTACGTCACAATGGAGCATGAGCTCCGTGGGAACGCCCGACCCGAACTCGTCCTGGCTCTCGGATGCCGAGTTGGCCGACGTGCGCCGCCGCATCCCGATCCTCTACGTGGAGGCGGTCCCGGTGCGAGTCGACGGGATGGGGGTGGTCACCAGCGTCGGCGTGCTGCTGCGCGCCAATGCGCAGGGCGAGATCACGCGCACCCTGGTCAGCGGCCGGGTGATGTTCGGCGAGACCCTGCGCGACGCCCTGTTCCGTCACTTGGAGAAAGACCTCGGTGCCCTCGCATTTCCGCAGCTGCCGCCGAGCCCGGTGCCGTTCTCGGTGGCCGAGTACTTCCCGATCCCGGGCCTGAGCGCCTACCTGGATGAGCGCCAGCACGCGGTCTCCCTGGCCTACGTCGTGCCCGTCACCGGCACCCTCGAGCCGCGGCAGGACGCCCTCGAACTCACCTGGATGACCCCCGCCGAAGCGTCCTCTCCGTCGATCCACGCGGAGATGGAAGGCGGGCGGGGTACATTGCTGCGCGCCGCTCTCGCGTCTGTGGGGGTGCTCGGCTAGCGCAGTCCGCATCGTGGGGGACACCACCTGTCCCCCAATGGAGTCGCGCCCCTCTTGGGGTTTACGGGGGCATGCTCGACCCCCCTAGCGTGAGCCGCGACGGCGAACACCCGGTCGCCCATCGCACCCGACGCGATGGTGCGCGTTCGCAAACCGCCGTCGGCCAAGTCCGGGTGGGGGAACTAGAGCAATGAAGAACCTGTGGAAGCGTCTCAAGGTGGCCGGCGCGGTGCTGCTCAGCACTGCCCTGATCACCGGAGCCGCGACGGTCATCGCCGAGCCGCAGTCCGCCCAGGCCGCCGCCGGCCCGTTCACCTGCACCTCGGACTTCTACCAGGTCGCGAGCGGCAAGATGTACCAGTACTCCGTGGCCTCGAACACCTACTCCCTGATGGCCAGTGGCACCACGATCTCGGGACTCAACGGCATCGGATACAACACCGGTGACAACTACATCTACGGAGTCGGCACCGGCTCGACGCTGTACAAGGTCGCCAATGACGGAAGCTCGGTCGCCTCATCCGCCGTGACCGGTGTCGCCCCGCAGAACACCGGCGGCGACTTCATCGCCGCCAACCAACTGCTGACGACCGGCGGCGGGGCCTGGACTCTGATCAACGTCACCACGAAGGTCGCGACGGCCTTCACGGCGACGGGCACCTCATGGGCGGCCTTCGACCTGGCATACAACCCGACGAACACGACCGTTTACGGAATGGACGGGACGACGCTCTACATCGGCAAGGTGACCGGCACGTCGAGTATTGCCATCACCACGAAGCCCACGAGCGGCTCGGCCGCTGCCACGAGCGACCGCTGGGGCGCCGCGTACGTCGATTCGGCGGGCAATGTCTACTTCTTCGACAACACCACGTTCAAGCTGGTCGAGATCTCGGCCGCGAACCTCGCGAACGCCACACCCGCGGCGATCGCGGTCACCCAGGCCAACTCGCTCGTCGCACCCAACGACGGCGCGAGCTGCCCGACCGCGTCGAGCCCGCTGGCGCCGACGGTCGTGACCACGGCGGCGACCTCGGTGACCACCACGACCGCCAGCCTGAACGGGACCGTTGCCACCGGCATCCCGACCGGTTCGGACGTGCCGAGCAATGGCATCAAGATCTGCTACTCGACGAGCAGCACGGTCGTCAGCGGGGCACTATCAGTGAGCCCGGTGTGCGCGGTCACGACGCCGGGGTCGCTCGCGATCAATACCTCGGCGACGGCGGTCACGTTGCCCGTGACCGGACTGTCATCGGGCACGACCTACTACTTCCAGATTCAGGCCACCAACTCGACCGGGTTGCAAGCCTTCGGCAACGTGCTCAATTTCACCACGGTTGCCGCGACCCACACCGTGACGTTCAACAACAACGGCGGCACGGGGTCGATGGCGAATGAGGTCAACAACGCGGCGACCGCGCTGACCACGAACACGTTCACGCGGGCCGGCTACACCTTCTCGGGCTGGAACACGGCTGCGAACGGTTCGGGCACGGCATACGCCGACGCTGCGTCGTATCCGTTCACGGCCGATGCGACGCTCTACGCGCAGTGGACGGCACTGCCGACCCACACCGTGATCTTCAACAACAACAGCGGCACGGGCGTGATGGCCAACGAGGTCAACAACGTCGCAACGGCGCTGACCACGAACACCTTCACCCGCGCCGGCTACACCTTCTCGGGCTGGAACAC
>Ga0068858_100000102_pt1 | contig 88959 bp, 82 predicted proteins | sample KBSSwiS12_FD_66589 | JGI IMG/M metagenome (GOLD analysis project Ga0068858, IMG submission 66589) | Switchgrass rhizosphere microbial communities from Kellogg Biological Station, Michigan, USA - KBS Switchgrass S1-2 | ecosystem: Host-associated > Plants > Roots > Rhizosphere > Soil ...
CAACTGGAACGCCGGGGCACGGCGGTTCAAGGGATATACCGCCGCCGAGATCATCGGCGAGCATTTCTCTCGCTTCTATCTCGAGGAGGACCGGGCCGCCGGATTGCCCGAACGAGCCCTCGCCACGGCCGCGCGGGCCGGAACCTTCGAAGCCGAGGGATGGCGCGTCCGCAAGAATGGCGAGCGCTTCTGGGCCCATGTCGTGATCGATCCGATACACGATGCGGACGGCACCCTCGTCGGCTATGCCAAGATCACGCGGGACCTCAGCGAGCGCGCCCGCGCCGAGGAAAGCCTGCGGCAAAGCGAGGAGCAGTTCAGAAGGCTGGTCCAGAGCGTCACTGACTATGCCATCTATATGCTCGATCCGGACGGATATGTGGCCAGCTGGAACATCGGCGCCGAGCGGATCAAGGGCTATCATCCCGACGAAATCATCGGCGAGCATTTCTCGCGTTTCTATACTGATGAGGATCGCGCCGCGGGGGAGCCCGCGCGCGCGCTCGAAACCGCAGTCCAGGAAGGCCGCTATGCCAAGGAAGGATGGCGCGTTCGGAAAGACGGGACGCATTTCCGGGCGAGCGTCGTCATCGATCCGATCCGCGACGATCGCGGCGAACTGATCGGCTTTGCCAAGATCACCCGCGACGTCACCGAGCGCGAGGAGGCACAGCGCGAGATCGAGCGTACCCGCGAGGCGCTGGCGCAGTCGCAGAAAATGGACGCGATCGGCCAGCTGACCGGCGGCATCGCGCATGACTTCAACAATCTGCTCATGGCCGCGTTGAGCAGCCTTACCCTGCTTCAAAAGCGCCTGCCGGCCGACCCCCAATCGCGGCGCCTGCTCGATAATGCGGTTCAGGCAGTCGAACGCGGCACCACCCTGACCCAGCGCATGCTCGCCTTCGCGCGTCGCCAAGATCTGAAGCCTGAGCGAGTCGACATTCCAACCCTTGTGCGGGGCATGACTGATCTCCTGTCCCGGTCGCTCGGGCCCGCTTACACCATCGAGACGCGCTTCCCGCTGACCCTGGGGAGCATCACGGTGGATGCGAACCAGCTCGAAATGGCGCTGCTGAACCTGGTGGTGAATGCACGCGACGCCATGCCGGAGGGCGGTGCTATCACCATCGCGGCGCGCGACCGGATCGTCGCACCGAACGGTGCCGCCGGGCTGGCTCCGGGCCGTTATGTGAGCCTGTGCGTGTCCGATACCGGTTCGGGCATGGACGCAGAGACGCTGGCGCGTGCCATGGAGCCATTTTTCACGACCAAGGGCGTGGGCAAGGGCACTGGCCTTGGCCTGTCGATGGTTCATGGTCTCGCCGGACAGTCGGGCGGGCGGTTCGTCCTCGAGAGCAGCCCAGGCCAGGGCACCGTGGCTGAACTCTGGCTGCCGACAGCGAATGCGCCGCCGGAGCAGGCAGTGAGCGTCGAAACAGCGGAGGAACCGCCTGCTGCGAGCCGGCCGCTCACCGTGCTGGTGGTTGATGACGATGTGCTGGTCCTGATGAATACCTGTGCGCTGCTGGAGGATCTGGGCCATGTCGTGCTGGAGGCCAATTCCGGCGCCGAGGCGCTCGATATCTTTCAGCGTGAGCCCGGGATCGATCTCGTCATCACCGATCAGGCGATGCCGTCAATGACCGGAATTCAGCTCATTGCCAGAATCAAGGAGCGGCGGCCGGACACGCCGATCGTGCTTGCGACCGGCTATGGCGAACTGCCCCCGGGGGCTGATCAGAGCATCCTGAAGCTTGGCAAGCCCTTCCACCAGCGCGACCTTGCCAAGGCCCTTGTAACAGCGCTGGCTGAGTAAGGCGGACGTAAGGCAGACGCTTCTGAACAAGGACGCGGTTGTGCGGAAGGCCATGGCGGTGATTGCGGGCTTTCAGGGCGCGTGATAGCTCACCAATACACTGGAGGGCTCCCATGCGTATTTCCCGATTTGCCGTCATCCTGTTACTGAGCGCATCGAGCGTCGGCCTCGCCCAGAGCGCGATCTCCGCGCCCGCGCAAAAGGCCAAACCCAAATATGGCGCCTGGGGCGTCGACTTTGCGACGATGGACCAGGGCACAAAGCCCGGCGATGATTTTTTCGGCTATGCCGAGGGCAGCTGGCTAAAGAACGCGCCGATCCCCGACGATCGCTCGCGGGCCGGCTATAATTACGATCTGCCCGATCTCGCCGAGAAGGATGTGCGCGGGCTGGTCGAGGATGCGCTGCGCCAGCCCAGTCCCGAACCCTATGTCCGCCAGATCGGCGATTTCTACGCTGCGTGGATGGATCAGGCCGGCATCGAGTCACGCGGCCTCGCGCCGCTAAAGCCATGGCTCGCCAAGGTGGCGGCGGTGAACAGCCGCGAGGCGCTGGTCCAGCTGATGGCTGAACCCGCCTTTGCCGCGCCGATCAATATCGGGATCAGCGCCGATGAGGCTGATCCCACCCGCTACACCGTCACTACCGGCCAGGCCCGGCTCGGCCTGCCGACCCGCGATTATTATCTGCTGCCGGCTGAGAAATATGTCGGCATCCGCAAGGCGTACCGCGATTACATCATCGCCATCCAGCAACTTGCCGGCATCTCCGATGCGGCCGCCAAGGCCGATCGGATCATCGCGCTCGAAACCCAACTCTCGCAGGACCAATGGACGCCCGAGCGGCGTCGCGATCCCAAGGCGACCTACAACCCGATGGACCGGGCGAAGCTCGCCGAACTCGCGCCGCAGTTCGACTGGCCGGCGACGCTCGATCATATCGGCCTCGGCGCGATGCCGACGGTCGTCGTACGCGAGCCGAGCGCAGTCGCGGCGGCGGGCGCACGGATCGCCGATGTGCCGCTGGAGACGTGGAAGGACTATCTCGCCTTTCGCTTCGTCAGCGACCACGCACAGTTTCTGCCCAAGGCTTTCGACGATGCCCGCTTCGGCTTCTACAGCAAGACGCTGAACGACGTGCCGACTCAGTCGGAGCGCTGGAAGCGCGGTGTGCGGCTGCTCGATGGTGCGCTCGGCGAGGCGGTCGGGCAACTCTATGTGGCGCATTACTGGTCGGCCGATACCGATCGCCAGACCAAGGAACTGATCGCCGATCTGCGGGCTGCCTATGCCGACAAGATCAACCACGCCCCGTGGATGGACGCGGCCACCCGCAAGGAGGCGCTGATCAAGCTGGCCAGCTTCGATCCGCGGATCGGCCATCCCGCGCGCTATATCGACTATTCGAAGATGGCGATCAGCCGCACGGACCCGCTCGCCAATGCGATCAACGCGAACGTCTTCGACTGGCAGCTCCAGCTTTCGCGCCTCGGCAAGCCGGTCGATCGCAGCCTGTGGGACATGACCCCGCAGACGGTGAACGCCTATTACGATCCGACGATGAACCAGGTGACCTTCCCGGCCGCCATCCTCCAGCCGCCCTTCTTCGATCCGGCGGCTGACCCGGCGGTCAATTATGGCGAGACGGGTGCGACGATCGGCCATGAAATGGGGCACGGCTTCGATGACGAGGGCCGGCAATATGACGCGCAGGGCCGCTTGCGCGACTGGTGGACCAAGGACGCGGCTGACAAATACACAGTCCATGCCCAGATGCTGGTCAAGCAGTTCGACGCCTATGAGCCGATTCCGGGTACGCATATCAAGGGCCAGCTCACGCTCGGCGAAAACCTCGCGGATCTCGGCGGGCTCGAGGCGGCCTATGCGGCCTATCGCCGCTATGTTTCGCGCCACGGCGAACCAAAGGTGATAGACGGCTTCACCGGCGATCAGCGCTTCTTCATCGCCTATGCGCAGAGCTGGCAGGGCAAGGCGCGCGAGAATGCGCTGCGGTCCCAGCTGCTGTCCGATCCGCACAGCCCGGAGATGTACCGGGTGAACGGTATCGTCCGCAATTTCGATCCCTGGTATGCGGCGTTCAACGTGAAGCCGGGCGACAAGCTCTATCTGGCGCCGGCGGATCGAGTGCGCGTCTGGTAGGTCCTCAGCCGCGCAACGCGGCTGAGATCGCCTGCAATCCGCCTTCGAGTTCCTCAGCGGTCGGCCAGCCATAGCCGAGACGGAAATGGGTGTCGGACCGCTCGAACCAATGGCCCGGCCCGACATAGCAGCCATGGTCTTCGAGCAGTCGGCGATAGAAACCTTCCGTGCCGCCGGGCGGTTCGGTGCGCATGCGCGGGAAGCAGACGACGCCGCCCTTTGGCGGCACCCATTCCAGCAGGTCCTCGCCCGCCATCCATTCGGCGACACGGTCGCGGCGGCGGCGCATTTCGGCGAGGGTCGGGACGAGCAGGGCCTCGCGTCGGCTGAAGATCTGCTCGGCAATCCATTCGTCGACGACGCTGCCGCAGATCGCGATCTGTTCCTTCGCGGCGAGGAATCGCTCCTGCAAAGCGGGATCGCGCGTGACGATCCAGCCGATCCTGATACCCGGCACGCCATAGGCTTTGGAAAGCGAGGCGACACTGATGACATGGTCGCCGAGCAATGCCGCAAAGGGCAGCGGGCCATCGAACGACAGATCGCGATAGGTCTCGTCGACCAGCAACATGCAGCCATGCGCTTTGGTGAGCGCCACCAGCGCCCGCAGCTCGGCTTCTTCGAGCATCGTACCGGTCGGATTGTGCGGACAGGTGATGCTGATCATCCGCGTATGGGGCGTGATCGCGGCCTCGATCGCCTTTGGGTCGATCCTGAAGCCAGCCTCGAAGCTCAGATCGATATGGGTCACACCGCAACCGATGGCGCGCGGCGTTTCGAGGTTGGTGGCATAGTTCGGCCGGATCACGACCAGATGATCGTCGGGCGCCAGCAGGGTAGTCGCGATGATGAACAGGGCACCGGCCGCGCCGACCGTGACGAGCACGTCATCGGCTGAAACGCCACCGCTTGTCTCCGCGATCAATCGCCGCAGCCCGGAGCCGCCGCGATGCTCGCCGTAAAGCAGGGTCAGGTCTGGAATGGTGAGCCCGAGCCCGGCGATGCTGCGATCGGCGACTGAACTCTCGGAGAGATTGTAGCGGATGCGGCCATAGCCGAATTCTTCGGGCGATTCGATCTCGATCGGCATCCGGGCGTAGCGCATCGATTCCCCCTGCAGGTTCTCGCCGCCGTGATAGCCGGGCCGCCCTTCGAGACAAAGGGGCGGCCCGGAAGAGGTCAGGCGAGCACGGGCTCGCGGTAGCGCGGCGCCACCTCGCGGCGCGATAGCCCCGGGCCCATCGCGTGGCGGGCCTGCACAAAGGCGGTCCACTGGTCCTCGTCGGCGAGCGGCGGAATGGTGACGGTTTCGCCGCGATCGAAGCCGAGCAGCGCCGCGTCGACCAGGTCGCCTGCCTCCATCACGATCTCGGCCGGGAAGCTGTCGACGTCCTTGCCCGAACGTTGCCAGATTTCGGTGCGGGTCGCGCCGGGCAGCACGGCCTGCACCCGCACGCCCCTGGGTTCGATCTGGCCCGCAAGCGACTGGCTGAGGTTCAGCACGAACGCCTTGGAGCCGCTATAGACGCCGTCGAATGCCTCCGGTGCCAGAGCCAGGACCGAGGCGATCGTGATGATAGCGCCAGTGCCACGGGCGACGAACGCTTTGCCTGCCGCGCTCGCAAGCAGGGTCGGTGCGGTGACATTGAGTGCGATCAGCCGCTCGATCTGAGCGGTCTCGCTATCGAGCAGACCATTGTTCAGCGACATGCCGGCATTGTTGACCAGCATGGTGATCGCCGGATCGGAGGCGAGCCGGTCCTCGATCCTCGCAAGGTCGCTGCGATCGGTCAGGTCGGCCGGCAGTATCTCGATCTCGACTCCGGTCTCGCCGCGCAGTTTTTCGGCAAGTGCCTCCATCCGCGCGGCGTCGCGGGCAACGAGGATCAGGTTGTGGCCGCGACGGGCGAGCCGGTCGGCATAGACGGCGCCGAGGCCGGTCGAGGCGCCGGTGATGAGAGCAGTTCCGTTGGTCGTCATGATAAATCTCCTGCGACTCGGCATCGACCGAGTGACTTGCATATTGATAGTGATGTGACTATCATTATGCAATGGACACTGAAAAATATGCCGATGGCCCCTGCCCGATCGCACGCGGCCTGTGCCGCATGGGAGATGCATGGAGCATGCTGATCCTCCGCGATGCCGGAGGTGGCGCGACCCGCTTCGACCAGTTCCAGAAGAATCTGGGGATCGCGCCCAACATCCTGGCCCGCCGCCTCACAGCGCTGACCGAGGCGGGCCTGCTCGAACGCCGTCGCTACAGCGAAAGGCCGCCACGCGACGAATATGTGCTGAGCGATGCCGGCCGCGATTTCCTCCCGGTGCTGTTCGCGCTCGGCGCCTGGGGCGGGCGGCATTTCGGCGATGGGCCGGTGAGTCACCTCGTTGATGTAGCGAGCGGCAAGGCGATCGATCCGGTGGTGGTGGATCGGACAAGCGGACTGCCGCTCGGGGAGATCGATATGCGGATCGAGCTGCCGGGGTTTTAAAGCAGCAGGGGTTGCTCCGCGCGTCATCTGCTCCTCCCCGAGCAAGCTCGGGGAGGAATAAGGGTGGAACGCGCCTCGTATTTACCAGCCCCGGGCTGGTCATGCCACGCCTGACCGGGCATCGTGCCTTCAATGGCGATCGAAACCCTTATTGCCCGCTATGGCCTGGCCGCGATCTTCCTCGGCGCGGGTATCGAGGGCGAGACCTCAGCCATCGCCGGCGGTGTCCTCGCACACCGTCACTTGATTCCCCTGTCGGCCGCCATCGACGCCGCGTCGCTTGGTTCCTGCGTCGCCGACCAGCTCTTTTTCGCTGCCGGCCGCTATTTCCGCGAGAATCGCCGGGTTCGCGTCATGGCCGAGAAGCCTGCCTTCAAGAAGGCGCTGGTGACCTTCGAACATCACCCGACCCTGTTCGTGATCGGCTTCCGTTTCCTCTATGGCCTCCGCACGGTCAGCCCCGCCGCGATTGGCACATCGCATATCCGGACGCGGAAATTCGTCCTGCTGAACGCGCTCTCAGCCGCGATCTGGGGCGCGTTGTTCACCGGCATCGGCTACGGCTTTGGCGGCGGGATCGAGCGCGTGTTCGGCGGTGTCTCGGTCGGCCGCCTGATCCCGATCGCCGTCGGTGGCCTGGTGCTGCTGATCGGCATCGCCCAGCTCGTGCGGTGGCTGCACCACCGCTATGCGGACCGGTGCGAAAGCCGCGCCGCCCGCGTCGCGGTCAGCTGATCAGCAGCCCGGCCAGCGCAGCGCTCATCAGATTGGCGAGGCTCCCCGCCGCCAGCGCGCGAAGCCCAAGCTTGGCGATCATCGGCCGCTGGTTCGGGGCAAGGCTGCCGGTCACCGCCATCTGGATCGCGATCGAGGAGAAATTGGCGAAGCCGCACAGCGCGAAGGTGACGACCGCGATAGTGTGGTGCGAGAGGCCCTTTTGCGCGCCCAGCGAAATATAGGCGACGAACTCGTTGAGCACGATCTTCTGGCCGAACAGCCCGCCCGCGATCTGCGCTTCGGCCCAAGGCACATTGAGCAGATACATGACCGGCGCGAACACATAGCCGAGCAGCCCCTGGAAGCTCAGGGTCGGATAGCCGAACCACGCGCCGACGCCGCCAAGCAGGCCATTGGCGAGCGCGACCAGTGCCACGAACGCAAGCACCATCGCCCCCACCGCGACCGCGAGCCGCACCCCGGTCTGCGCGCCCTGTGCCGCCGCCATGATGATATTGGCGGGCTTTTCCTCGTCATGACTCGCCTCGGCGATCTTGATCACTTCCTCTTCGGGATTGTCGCCGAGCGGGAGCTGGTCGAAAGGTGCCTCTTTGACATCCGGCATGATGATCTTGGCCATCAGGATCCCGCCCGGGGCCGACATGAAGCTCGCCGCGAGCAGATATTCGATCTGGATTCCCATCGAGGCATAGGCGGCGAGGATGGTGCCGGCGACGCCGGCCATGCCGCTGGTCATCACCGTGAAGAGCTGCGCCGGCGTGAGGCTGGCGAGATAGGGTCGGATGACGAGCGGCGATTCGCTCTGGCCGACAAAGATGTTCGCCGCCGCGCAGAGCGATTCGACCTTCGACACGCCCACCACCAGCTCGATCGCGCCACCGAGCCAGCGCACGACGAGCTGCATGATGCCGAGATAATAGAGGATCGAGACCAGGCTGGCGAAGAAGATGATCACGGGCAGCGCTTGGATCGCGAAATTCTTGCCGAGCGGATTTGCGGCAAGGCTGCCGAACAGGAAGCTGGTGCCCGCATTGGCATAGCCGAGCAGGTTGGCAACGCCGCCAGACAGAAATTCCAGCACTGACTTGCCCTGCGGCACATAGAGCACGAGGAACGCAATGCCCGCCTGGAGCAGGAACGCGGCACCCACCACGCGCAGGCGGATCGCCCGGCGGTTGTTCGAAAGCGCGAACGCGAGTCCGAGGATCACGACGACCCCGATGATGCCGATGGGAAAATGATCCATTGCGCGCGTAAGCCCCCAAATTTCTCACAGCTTCGCAGTTTTTCCGCCCGGTACGCAAGAAAATTGCGGGTGGCGCGGATCATCTCGCCCTGATCTCCGCGTCCTCCTCTCGCAGCCTTTACCCTTCTCGTCCAAAAGCGAGAGTCCCTAGCGTACGCGCGACGCGCTTTCGTCGCCATGCTGACGATTTCCGGGCGCGGCGGTCACCATATTACGGGTTCGGCCCATGATAATTGCGCAGGAACTCGCGGGTGCGGATGCGGATGATTTCGAAGTCGCCGGGCGATCGAATCATTACCACCCCGTCGACGACCATCCCCTGCAGGATCGTACCCGACAGCGCTTCCACTGAAGCGTTCATGTGCGCCGCAGCCCGCAATTCGCTCCCCGGCTTCATCGGGTCTTTGACTCCTCGGGGTGATGGATCCTTGACTATGCGCGGGTCCTTTTCGTCCAGACGCGCGCCCGTCCCAGGGTCGAAACGGCTCATCGCATGCTCGGCAAGGCGCCAATCCTTTGCGCTCCCGGCTGGTGCCTGAGGACCGCCTTGAGTCAGGCCGAGGCGGTTCCATCCCCCATCGCCCAGATCGGCTGTCCGGCCGATCGTGGATGGAATCGTCACGGCTCCAAGCGGATTGCGCACCCCTTCCATCGTGTTGATGACCATTCCCGAGCCAGCAGCCTGAGCTGCCTCCATGGAATGGCTTACGCTGATGCGCCCCTGAGCGCCCATTTCAAGCATATAACCTGCCGGCAGCGAGGTGTCGCCGAGGAATGGACCGGTCAATATGGTGGCGGCTGACCGCGGTATCGTGGGATTGGCAGACACTGTCACCAGGCCGGGAATTTCCGGGGATCTCTCATAAGCCCCGAGCGTGATGCGGGTGCCCGTAGCCCGATTGAATCCGAAACCTTCACCGCTATTCGGACTGCGCGGCATGTTTGGACGTTGGATGATAGCGGATACCGGTGCGCCTCCATGTTCGCCGACGATGAAGCTCGATTCGCCGCGTGCCGCGTTCTGGACCAGCATTGATCGAATGCCCTGGGTCGGATTGCCCGCCGCGCCGGCATAATAAGGTCGATCCCGTGCACCGGTGCCGGTAGCCTGGATCGCGCTGACGACATTGGGATCGCGATCACGATGGAAAAAGGCTTTCACTTCGAGCCGGATGACATTGAGCGCCTGCTGGTTGGGAAGTGGCACCAGCTGGTCAATGAGCGCGGTAGGATTAATCGTGGCCCGGATTTCGCCATTCGCACCGAGCGTTAGATCGTTGAGCTTGTATTTGAGCTTCCAGATCATCAGCCGTGCGCGCAGCAGCGGGCCTGGCGGGCCTTTCGCGAAGAGCCCGCGAACCACCGGCTTCAGTTCTCGGACTGCCTTATCGAGGTCGCGTTGCTTCTCGGCATCGGTACGCTTGTCCGCACCGAAAAGTGCACGCTTCGCGCCGCCGACGACCATCTTGCCAAGCTTCTTCGCGGTCTCGACGATCCAGGCAACCGCCTTGTCGAGCCCCTTGTCGATCGGCGCGCGGACCTTGGCGATGAGTTTGACGACGGCGTCGGAAACCTTGCCGAGCCCGGCGATCCTGGCGAGGAAGCTGATCACGAGGGTGAGCAACCCGGCCATGGTCTGCTCGACCCGGTTGGCGGCGGGGCCGATATTGCCTGCCGCGATCGTCGCGAGTGAATCGATGAAGCTCGCCGCGACCGCCGCGATCTGCTTCAGCCGTTCGACGAAGAACATCACGGTGTTGTAGATCGCGATGATCGCCTGGATGACCGCGCCTGCCGGACTGAGCATCGAGAGCAGCTTGGTCACCGCGGCCTCGACGACCTTGCTCTTCACGAAATCCATCACCTGCTGGATCACCATCTCCTTGAGATTGGTGAGCGATTCCAGGATCTTCTGCCAAGCGGCTGCGGGGCCTTCGGTGATCAGCGTCTTGACCAGATCGAAGCCCATTTCGAGGCTCTTGACCACCGTCTCGCTGGTCGCCTTGACCAGCTTTCCGCGGATGTTCGCCCAAGTGAGGCCGAGCACCGACAGCACGAACTTCAGGATTTCGCGGAGCGAGAAGCCTTGCGGTATATACACACCCGCCCCGCCCAGCGCCCCGGTGAGCCAGCCGACCAGCGATGCTTTCAAATGGGTGAGGAAGTTGCTCGCGAACTGCCGGAAGCCCTGCATCGCGGCGCGGACCAGTGTCTGGACGAAGCCGACCGGATTCTTCAGGATCTTGTTGAAGGCAGCGCCGGCCTTGGCGATGTAGGGCATCACGCCGGGCGCCACGACCTCGACGATGATCTTGAGCAGATCGAGCACCGTACCCAGCGCCCAGCTGCCGAAATCGCCCATGAAGTTGCCGAACACCTTGGCGAGCTTGATGAAGGCGCTCGGCAGCACCACGAAATCCATGATTTCCAGGCCCTTGAGCGCGGCCATGAAGCGGCCCGGGATGCTGGTGACCAGCGCCTTCAGCCCGCCCATCGCGCCCTTGAACCAGGCCCAGGCGCGCGGGATGGCGTTGGCTTTCTTGATGTTCGCCCAGAGCTCGTCCTGGCCGATCAGCGTCATAAGGCCGCCGATCACATTGTCGGCGGTGGGCGTGACGGCCTCGCCGGTCACCGGATCGAAGCCGAGAATGACCTTGAGCAGGGGATAGCCCGCTGAACCCTCTGCCAGAGCGGCGAGCGGTTTAAGCACGGCCTCGCGGACCATGCGGAGGATCTCGCTGAACAGGGATTTGGCGAAGGAAATGATCTTGCCGATCGGCTCAGTGAAGATCGCCTTGGCGCGGCCCCACACGCCGCTGAGATTGAAGATGTCCTTCCAGCTCAGCGAGTCCATGAACTTGTCGAGCGCCGCCTTGATCGACGCGCCGCTGATACCAAGCGACTTGAGCTGGCCCTCGATCCAGCCGCCGACCTTGTCGAAGATGCCATAGCTGTCGAGCACGCGGGTGATGATGTTGCCGCCGGGCAGGAACTCGACGATCGCGCGCAGGATGTTGGCGGCGCTTGCCTCGACCGCGCTCATGTTGATCGGGTTGACGCCGATCAGGATGGTGAACATCCGATAGCCGGGGATCGCATTGGCCGCATCAGCGAAGAAATCGAGCGCATCACTGAGACCGAGCCGGCTTGCCTGGCGCGGGGTGCGTTCGCTGACATGCGTCTCCGCCGTATCGGCCTTGCGCTGGATCGTTTCGCCCTGCTGGATGGTGTGGGTCAGCTCATGCGCGAGCAGCTCGAGGCCGGCCTTGCTGTTCGGATCATAGGCGCCGCCGCCGAAGAAGATGTGGTTGCCAAAGGCGAAGGCGCGCGCGCTCAGCTTGTTGGCGAGCTTGGCGGCATTGCCATCGGTGTGGATCCGCACGCCTGCAAAGTTGGCGCGGAAGCGGGGCTCGAGCAGCTTGCGGGTCTTGGCGGGCAGTGGCGTGCCGCCGCTCGCCGCGGCTTTGACCTCGGCTTCGACCTTGGGGTCGGTGGCAGCGGCGCCCTCGCCGGCCTTTGCGGCCGGCGTGGCTTTACGTGAGATAGTGAGCGCACTGCGCGACCCGACGCCAGGTGCTGGATCGGGCATCGACACGACGGCCTTGGCGACGCGGTCGGCCTCGACCTCGGCCGCGTCGCTCGGTTGGGAGACGCGCAGCGACGGCTGAATCGATTTGGGTGAGAGCAAGGTTGACCGGCGGCCATCGAGCGCGGCGCGGGCGATGGTGGCGCGCGCGGGTTCGGCTGCGCGCGTTATGGTGGCGGCGCTGCTGGCGGACTCCTCGGCCTTCGCCTTGCGCGCGGCCTCTGCCATGTCAGCCGACCGCCGCGAGCGGCAGCTTGAGCGGGCAATAATCGCCGGTCTTACGATATTCGCGCACCACCGCCTGGCGCAGCTCGGCATCGCCGATCGGCGCGCCGGCATCGAAGGCGAGCAGGCGGGCGTGGAGCGCGATGTTGCGCAGCTGCCCGCCGCTCAGCGGGCAGCGGCAGGCGATATCCTGAAGCAGGCCCGCCGACACGCGGTGATCACCGAGCTGCTGGCCCAATATGCCGTGGCGACGGATCTCGTCGGGCGCCCGAAAGGCGAGGACTGCGTCCATGCGGCGCGAAAAAGCGGGGTCGATGCGGTCCGCATCATTGCTGGTGACCAGCAGGATACCGTCAAAGGATTCAATCCGTTGCAGGAGGAAGTTGGTCTCGAGATTGGCATAGCGATCGTTCGAGCTGGAAACATCGGTCCGCCGCGCCATCAGCGCATCGCCTTCATCGAGCAGCAGGACGATGTTGAGCGATTCAGCCGCCGACAGAGCGCGTTCGAGGCTCTTTTCGGTTTCGCCGATGAACTTGCTGACGGTCGCGGAGAGATCGATCCGGTAGAGATCCTTGTCGAGCGCGGCGGCGATATGGCGTGCGGCGAGCGTCTTGCCGGTGCCGCTCGGGCCGGCGAACAACGCGCGCACGCCGCGACCCCCGCCCGGCTCGCCAAGCTGCTCGCGGTGACGGCAGCGCAGCAGCAGCGCCTCGAATTCGGCCTGGTCCTGGGCTTCGAGGTGGAGCGGCTCGGGCGCGGAAAGCTGGTCTATGGGTGTCGCGAGCGCATCGAGCCCGGCATCGCGCAGATCGCGAAGCGCGCGCAGCACATCAGGCCGTTCGGGCATGATACGCCCGGCGAGCGCTGCCCGACTGCTCGCGCCGGTCGCGGCGCGGCGGATATTGCCCGATGTCAGCGACAGCTCGGCGAGCGGAGCGGCGAGCGGGCCAAACCCGATGCTGCGCCAATGCGCCGCGCGCACCGCCGCATCCGGGATGGCGAGATGGACGCCAATCGTCGGCATCGCACGGGGGGCGCGAATGCCGCCGCTCATGCCGGTGACGATGCCGATCGGGCCGGTGAACAGCGGATGCTGGGGCAGGTCGATCGTCTCGGCCGGACCGGGCTCGAGCTCGGCAAGCACTAGCGCGTTGCCGATGTGCGCGAGCGCGCCGGCGGTGCGCCAGCGGGCGTGATCGGTGAGCAGGACGGGCGCAAGTGCCAGCACATTCAGTCCGGCCATACGGGCGGCGGCGCGCAGCAAGGTCTTGCGGCCATTGTTGCGCGGACCGCGGACCAGCAACAGCGCGTTGCGATTGGTGGCGAGCAGCGCGGCCAGCGCCTTCGGATCGCCCTCGCCGATCCAGCCTTCGACCTCGGGCAGCGCGGCGGAGGGTTCGAACGCGGCACCGTCGAGCCGGGGGATCGCGCCCGACAGGAGATCGTGCAGCGGATGGGCAAGGCGAAGCTGCCACTCGATCCGCGATGCATCGGGATTGGCGACGGTGACGAGGCCGGTCGCGACCATTTCGAGCAGCAGATCGCGGATCGCGGCGCCGTCCCGCATCGGGGTGGCTTCGCGCCAGAGCGCGGTGAGGCCACCGAGCGTCGGGAAGCCGCCATCGGGCTCGACCAGCAGGGCGAAGCGCGGATCCTCCTCGACCAGCGCGATGGTGGCGACGAGCTGGCGGTGCAGCGCCGGGGAGCCTGTGGCCGCGAGCCGGGAAAAGGGCAGATCGGGGCGGTTTTCCGCCCAGCGATCGACGGTGGCTGACCAGGCGGCAGCGCTCGGCGCTTCGCGCGCTCCCCACAATGTCGCGCATTCAGCGAGATAGTCGGCGATGAAGGCTGGCCGCTCCTCGGGCGTGCAGAGCTCGGCGAGGCGCAGCACGGTGCCAAACAGGGTCAGCCGGAAATGGCTGGCTGCGCCGGGCGCGAGGGCGGCGAAAGGCGGATCGCGCCTCATTCGAACACAAAGGCGAATGTACGCCCCTCCGCCGGCTGCCAGCCGGGATTGCGATCGAGGCCGGCGATGCGGAGCTGGATCGGGTGGCGGTCAAGCGCGAAACGCGCGCTCAGATCGAGATCGCGGGTCTGGATGCGGGCGGGCAATGCGAGGAGCGAGAGGCCGGCCCCGCATAACAACCGGAGCCGCGCGTCGAGATAGAAAGCGAGGCAGGCGGCCCAGCGATCCGCAGGCTTTGCGGGAAGGCGGACGGGCGCGATCCGGGCGGCGCGCGGGCGGCGGAAACCTGCCAGCCGGGATGGGCGATGGGGCGCGCGCGGCTGTTTTTCGTCGCTGAGCGGGAAACCGGCTGGATGCCAGAGCGTCGCGCGGCCCCGCCGGACGGCGTAGCGCGGTGCCGCCGGGGTTTCGAAACCGACCAGCCATTCCGGTTCGGCGCGCCAGGTGCTGGGCAGCTCCCCCGGTGCGGCATGTCCTGCGATCCATCCCGCCAGCGGATCGCTGCGATAGCGTGCGCCGAACCAGAAACGGCCGATCCGATCCGCAAGCCATAAAGGCGAAGGATCGAGGCGCGTGCCCAGCGGCTGCGTGAAATCTGGATAGAGGCCGAGCGCTATGAAGGCGTTCACGAGGAACAACAGGCCGCCAAAGCCGGTTTCGAAACGCGCGTCGGGCGGCAGGAACGGGGTGAGCCTTTGCTCGCGCCGGGCCGCTCCGGGCGCCGGGGAGACTGCCAGCGCTGGCGCAGGATCGATATGGGGCGGCGCAGCCGGCGCGCGCGTGGCCGGGATGTGCCTGGCCTGGATCGGGGCGTCGCCCTGGCCGGGCCGGCGCGTTGCGCCTTTGGGCGCGTCCTCGGCCGGTGCGGGAGACGGGCGAGACCGGATGCGACGCCCGGCCAGGCGAGCGCCGATTTCGTGCGGCATAGCATCTGCCGACGGGGTCGGCAGCGCAGGGCCGGATATTTTGCGGGCGGCGGGGGGCGGCGCCTGGAGCGGCTGGCCCGGATCGACATATTGCGCTTCGGCTGGATCGGAGACGCGGATGACCGCCGCTGCGAGCTCGGCCGCTTGCGCTGTCGATCGCGAAGGTTTGCGCGCCAGCATCACCGCGGCGAGCAACACCGCCTTCGCCGACGCGGGAAGCGCGCGCCAGTCGTTTCCGCCCGCTTCGAGCGAAGCGATCGCCTCGCGCAATGCCGGCGGTGCTGGCACAGCGGTGATCGGGTCGGGCGGTGTTCCGGCGTGCGTCCGACGCGGCGGCGGTTCGGCCATGAGCTCGAGCCGGACCGCGAAGCTGCGTTCGAGCGACTGACGCACCAGGGCGATGTCAGCCGGCTCGAACCGCGCGATCCAGCGCGCCGCACAGCCGATCTCGGCGAGGCGGGCAACCATGGCGACAAAGACCGGCCCATCCCCCAGCGTGGCTGCCCGCTGCCATTGCCGGAGCGACTCCTCCCCGGTCGCGGCCGCAAAGGCGGCGCGGGCCGGAGCCGAACCGTCCTTCACCAGCAGCGCGACCAGCCAGGCGAAATAGCGGCCGCGGCTGGTGAAGCGGTAGGCACGGCCGGGGACGAAGCCTTCGCCCCAGCCGCTGTCCGCCCCGGCAAGCTCAGCGCGCAACGCCTCGAGGATCTGGTCCGGAATCCGGCCGCCCCCGGCCTCGGCATGCGCCGGGACCCGCATGCGCAATCGGGGGACATAGAGGATTTCATCCTCTGCCAGGCCGAGCCGATCGACCGCGACGGATGCGAGCCAGTGCTCGACATGCCTCCGCGACGCGCTCGTCCCGGTAACGCGCGCCCGCTTCACGGTAAGGGGCGCCGCCACCCCTTATTTCCCCAGGCCGAGCAGCCTCATCAGAAGGGCGAGGCAGCCCTTGGGAAGATCACCCGGTTCGCCCGGCCCGCCATGACCATAGGATCCGTCGCCGGGACCGATACCTTCCGGCTTGGGCCAGGGTGCCTTCGGCACATCGGACCGATCTCCACCCGGCCCCTGGCTATCGGCACCTAGCCTGATCTGGATGCGGGTCCTGCCCTTGTGCGGAACCTTGAGCCCGTAGGTGCCCGGCTCGTATTGGACGAGCCCGGGCCCGTTCAGGGCATAATGGAAGGGATCGCTCAGCCCCTGGTGGCTGGCGGCAATGCCGAACTGGCCCGGCGTGTGATCGAGATTTTCGAAAACCTGGCCCTTGATCTTGATGAACGAGCCGGTGCGGCGATAGCCCTGCGCGACCCAGACATAGATCACCGTATTCTTGATGCTGCTGCCACCGCCGCCATGGGTTGAGGTGGGGGGGACATCCGCGTTGAAATCGCCCCGCGGAGCCTGAGCGATTGCGCCTTCGATCAGCGCCTGTGCCTCTGGGTCGACCTGCTTGCCGGTGAGCAGCTCAGCGACATTGATGGCGCGACAATAAGTCTGGATCACGAAATCATGCGCGTCCGAACCATCGGCCGGCTCGGGATAGCCCTCGCCGCTGACTTCGGCCTCACGGTCTATGTCCGAGAAATGATCGAAATCCATGTTGCGACGGACCGAGGACTGCGTGAAATTCACCGTCGTGGCGGAGTTGAGTTGAACCCAGAGGCACTGATGCTTGTGATTCGCATATTCCACCGGAACGCTCAGGCGCGGCCATGGCGAATGCAGCGTTGCGCTGGTCGGCATGGTGGGTTGCAGCGTGGCCGCGAGGTTGACCGGTGGATCGAACGCGGGCGGCTCGATACCGATGCGCCGCGGCGTCGGGTTGGGCACCAGGCCGGCGGCGAGATCCCAGGCCGGGAAGGTAGCGGCGGGAAGACCCCAATTGGCGAAGCGAAATTCGGCGGTGATGTCGTTGGCGGCGACCTCACCCGTGTTCTCGATGAACGCCACCAGTTCATTGTCCGAGATACCGGCCGGGCCTTCGATGGTTCCGGTGAGTGATGTCGTCATGTCGCCGAGCGTGCGCCGCCCGACGCCTTGCCATCCATTTTTGAAGCGGACGCCGACACCGGTATTTTTGCCTGCAGGGACCTGGATCGCCGGGATCAGGCCGTGACCCCATTGCGGGACGACGAAGCCTGGACCGGGATCCTCGGGCAGATCGGCAGCGGTAGTCGGAAAGGCCGACTGGACGGCCATGTTCCCCGGCTGAAAGGTTCGCACAACGTTGAAGTAGAGGCCGAAATCGTCGTTGATGTCGATCCAGTCGCCGCCCGCGGCCCGCGGCATGCTGATTTCGACGCTCCAGGCTACCTCATCGGGTGCGCCATTGGGCCGGTTCGGAATCCAGGAACGCAGTTTGACGTCGACACTGGCTGGGCTCGCGATCGGCGTCCAGTTGCCATCCGATCCTTGCCAGAAGTTCAAGCGACCCCCGGTCGGTGGGACATCGCGCTTGATATGGTTGGGACCGGCGCCTGCCCCGGCATCAGCGCCAAGTCCGGCGATATTCGGGTGGATTGCGATTAGCCGCGCGTTGCCGCTCGCGAAATGGCTGCGCACAGCGATGGCAATGAAATCCTGCGCGTCGAAACTATTATCGAAGCGGCAGAAGAACCCCATCACGATACGATCGGGGACCGGGCCGACGGGAGCCTGACGGACGCCCTGAAAGATCACACGCGCGAGGCTGCCGCCCTCGAAGGTGAGCCGCGATCCATTGACATAACCGCTTTCGAATGGGTCCGCCGGATCGAACGGCAGATAATCATAATCGACGAGGCCATCGATGACGGGAAGGCCGGTGACGGGGTCCGCGTCGCCGAAGCACAAGGTATCAGTGGTTGCCATGGGATGGTTCCTTTCAGTCGACGATCTTGAGGGGGATGAGTTTGAAGCCCTTATAGGCTGTCAGGTCACCGCTGACCTTGGTCTGGTTGCAGGTGACCTTGAGGCGCGCGACGGCACCTGTGGTCGAGCCGCCGGGTGCGCTGAGCGGCAGGTCGAAGGGCAAGTCTCCGCCGGGCGCGATACCCGGCGCGGACGATGTCGCTGGATTGGGACCCGTCGTGACGGTAAGGCCGTTGGCGGGGGCGAGGATTTCAGCGGCGATCGTGAAATCGGCGTTGGCGCCTGTCACGCGCTTGTCGAGCGCATGGAATTTGAGCTTGCCGTTCTGCCCTTTCTTGACCCAGATTCCGTCACCCTCGACGCCATCGATCGTGACCTTGCCCTTCACCATGCCACCGCCAGCCGCCAGCGCGGCGACATCGAAGGCGAAATCGATGCGTCCGTCGGAGACGTCGACAGGCTGTCCGATGGGAATGGTCACAGGATCGGAGACGTTGATGACGTTGCCGTCCTGGCTTGCCACGCGCAGCGACAGCTGTGCTGACGTCGCACCGGTCGGGACCTTGACGGTTACGGTGACCTGTTTGGACTGGCCGGCGAGAATCGGCATTGGCGAGGTGGGCTGGATCACAGCGGTGGCTAGCCAGGCCGCGGCGGTCGCGCCCTGGGGGCTGCCGACCTGCAACGAGAGCACCGCATTGTCTGCGAACATGGTAACCGCCTGAACATTCCAGGTGATCGCCAGCAACTGACCGACCGTGATCGTACCCGCCGGGGGCTGGGCCGGGCCGAACGCGAAATGCCCTTGCTGGGTCTGGTCGGGCTCCTGGACCGTGATAGAGAGCGCGTTGGAAGTCCTTCCGCCGGTAACGACCCGCACGGGGAAGCTGCCAGGCAGGCCCGTGAACAGGTCGGGCACTGGAAACAGCAGCTGCGTGGGCGAGGAATCGGCGCGGAACTGGGTGATCTCGACATCGCCGATCCTGACGGTGTTGAGGTTGCGCGCGGGATTGAAATTCCGGCCCGTCACCACGAGCAGGCCGTTGACTGCGACCGTGGTGGGCGGATCGAGCGCTTCGAGGATAGGACCGCCCGCAGCGCCTTCGAGATTGGCGATCCGGATCGTCAGATCATTGATATCGCTCAGCATCTGGTTGAACAACTCAGCGGTGATCAGGTCACCGGGTGCGACACCCGCGGGTCGCAAGCCGATCAACTGGTCGAACAAGGCGGTCCGCTCGTCCTCGGTGAGCACGCCCTCGAGCGCGTCGAGGATGCTCGACATCGGGACCGAGATCGTGCCGGGGTCTGTGGTTGTCTGAACCATGGTCGTCCTTTCCGGCCGCGCTCAGCCGCCGCCGAGCGCGTAGTTGGCGTAGTTCCAGCGATGCAGATTGAAGCGGGCGTCGCCGCGATAAGCGAGGTTCGCCGAGGCGAAGATGAGATAGGGGTCGACCTTGGTGCCGTCGGCGATTGCCTTGGTGCCGGCGATCAGGTTTTCCGCGACCGCATAGAGCCAGACGATTTCGGTGCTCGCCGCGCGGATCGCCGGGAAGGCGAGGCTTTCGCGGATCAGCAATTCGACCGTGGCGCTGTTGATGTGGATGGGGCCGCGGATTTCCATGCCTCCGAAGAATTCCTTGCCCTGATCGGGCGTCATGCGCGGCAGCACGCCGACGGGCGGCAGATGCGGGAAATGGGTGCGGGCCTTGAGCGCGGGCGTGTTGAGCGCGCGGAGCTCGTCGAACTGGGCCTGGAACTGAGCGAGCATCGCGCGGCCGGTGGCGATGCGGCGCGGGGCGGTCGCACTGCGGAAGGTGCCGGGAGAATCCGCCAGCGCGAGCGGCCGGCGCACTGCCCAGCTATCGAGCAGGGTGAGGTCGGCCGCGCCCTGGAAGCCGATCAGGGCGAGCGGGACTTCCTGGGCCGAGAAACCATGGCCGGCCATAATGTCGAGCAGCCCGTCGACCCGGGCGCCGCTCGCGAGCAGATTGGTCGACCAGTCGGCCAGCACGCCCGGGCCGAAGCAGCGATAGGCGATCTGGTTGCGGAAATCCGGCGCCGTGACCGGCAGATCGGCATAAAGCGACGAGGGGATTTCGAGCAGGCGGAACTGCACGCTGTCGATGCGGCGATCAACGTCGCACGGCGTGCCGGTCGCGCCCGAGCCGTTGGAGGGCGCGCGGCCGGCGGTGACTTCGGCGGGGGCGATGGTAAGCAGGTACAGCCCCTCGCCCGCGACATAGGTACCCCCGGCGAGCGGTGTGCAATCGTCGAAGCTGCAGCCCGAGGTGGCGAAGCTGGTCGAATCGGTGCGCGACAGGCGGATGCGTTCGGGCTGGGTGAGGCGAAGGATGTGCCCGGTGCGGCTGATCGCGAGACCCGGCTGGACCAGGATGCTGGCAAGCGGATCACCCGTATCGGGCGGCTGGGCGGAGACATCGAGGCCAAAGGCAATGCCGTCGCCGAGCGCCTCGCCGAGCCTGCCTTCGGAATTGCGCCGCGCCGCCTGCTCGCGCGCCATGTCGCCGCCGGTGAGCAGGCGCCCGTTGAAGAAATTGACGCTCTCGATGCCGCCATCGCTGACCGGCTGCTGGAGATCGACGAAATCCTGGAACGCGCTCATTGGACGAACCCGGTGACGTGCCAGACGCCGGTGCCGTCGGAAATCATCGACACAGCGCCCCGCACGGCGAGGGTAAGCGTGTTGTTGCCATCGATCGTGGTCCCACCGGGGGTGGTGAGCTTGATCACGCCCTTGCCGCCCGCCTTCACCGTCAGGGCGCTACCGAGGCTTGGCCCGTCGGCGGCCGGCATCTTCACCGAGATATCCGCGTCCGAACGGACCACGGCGACGCGCACCGATGCGGGGATCGTCCCCGCGGCGGTCAGGATCGCAATGGTCTTGCCGCCGTCCTCATCGTCCACCACGGCGCCGAAGGTCGACTGGGCGAAGGCCGTGGAGAGCAGCACCGGCCGATCCGTCTCGTCGAGCATGACCGCGGTCGGCTGGCCAACAGGCGCCGCCGCGACCTCCCAATGGGTGGCAACGTGAACCACGGGAACGGTCAGTCGCGCGAGCAGCACACAATCATTAGCGGTCGCGGCAGCGGCGCCGCAACGCTGAGCGGCGACCAGTGGGCGAATCCGCGTGACCCACAATGCCTTGAGCGCGGCGCGGAAACGGGTTTCGGCATCGGTCGAGATGTGAATCTGGGCGAGGTCGGCGGGGTCTGGCGCCGGCGCGTCTGCCGGATAGACGCCGAGTGCGAGCTGGAGCTGCAAACCCGCCCGGTTCAGCGCGGTTGCGAAGGTGGCGGGCGTATTGGCTGCGCCGTCGAAGACGAGCCCAGCCCAGAAGGCGTCGAGCACAGGGCCCGCCAGCGCCTCGGTCATCGGCGGTGGATCGAACGAGAAGTTCAGCGTGTAGTCGTCAGCGATCCGCGACGGCGCCATGAGATTTTCGTCGCTGCGGCAGGGCTCGCCCGGGATCGGCACTTCGGCGACGGCGCAATCGACATAGCAAAGCGTCAGGAACAGGGTGAGGGTGAGATGATCGTGATCGACCTGGAGCGCGGCCTGGGCGTTGAGCTTGTCGGCGATCTCGGTGCGCGCCAGCCACGGGTTGAGCGACCCGCATTGCTCGCGCCCGACGCAGATCAGCTGGCCGCTCGGCGCGGCCGCCGCACCGGGGGTGACACGCACCCGCGGCCCCTTGGCATCGGGCTCGACCGTGACGGCGAGGCCCGAGAGCGTGCCATAGCCGAGGAATTCGCGGACGATCCATTTGTCGCGCGCCGAATGATAGGCGAATTCCTGCCGGTAATCATCGACACCCAGCACCATGCCGGCGGTGAAGTTGACGTGGCGGGCGGGGTCAGCGGACGAGGACGTCGCCACCGCCGAAAATGGGCTACAGCATCCCATGAAGTTGCTCCCCGGTGAGGATTGAATGTCTCAGCATGCGATCTGACTCCTGCCGCGAGGCGGCGCGGCGGGTCCGCCGACAAAAGTGGCCCCGGCATAGGCACGGCCGAGCACGGCAGCGGGCACCAGCTCCGGTGCGCGGCTGCCCTGGCCGATCGCACTGTCCAGCCCGAGCCGAGCCTCGCCGACGCGGTTCATCGCCCAGTAGAAGCGGACGTCGAAGATGGTGTGTGCCGGCTTTTCCAGCGCGACGATGCGGCGGGCGAGCGCGAGCTGCGATGCCTCGACGTCCGGATCCATATCGACCCGGCTGCGCGGCAACAGCACGCTGAAGCGGTGCGCGGCACGGTCGATCGGCAGCTCCTGCCCCTCGAACATCAGCCAGTCCCGCGCGGCGGCCGGGGTGCCGGGGAGGTAGTCCGGCAGCGGCACCAGGGCGATATCGCCCCACACGCTGTTATGCGCCGCGTTGAGCAGATCGATCGTGCGGTAGCGCGCCGCGAGAAAATCCTGCCAGGCTTGGCGATCATGCGTGGGCAGGGCGACGTAGCGTTGCCAGGCCTCGCTTGTTGCGATGGGCAAATCGGTGGCGGGCGAAGCGACGCCGATCGAACTCTGGAAGGCGAGCCAGCGCGCGCGTTCGCTCTGGCCGAGGCCCGGCACGAAACCGAATTGGTGCTGGACGAGGGTGGCCCAGATCGCCTCCTTGCCAGCCGGCGGGAAGAGCGGAAAACGGCCCCCGGGTGCCGGCGTCTCGGGCCAGCGCGCCCATAGGCCGGTGGCGCCTTCCTCGGGCAGCCAATCGCTGTCGAGGCTGCGAATGCCGGGCGCCTGTACCTCGACCGGCGCCGGGAAGCTTCGCACCCGGGCACGGCTGCGATAGGCCTCGACGATGCGGATATTGCCGGGACAGGCGCAATCGGGGCCGTCGAGGACGAAATCCGCCGCCGTGATCGTCGCGTCGAGCGCGAGCTTTAGCGCGAGCTGCAAGCCCCTGATCGTGCCCCGCCAGCCGAAGAACCGCGCGGCATTGGCGATGAACAACCGCCGCCGCCGCTCGTCCCAGACCGGATCGAGCGCGACCTCATACCAGCTCGCCAGCCAGTCGAGCATCTCGACCGGAGCGGTGCGTGGGTCAAAGAGGGTCTCGGCCGTCGCGATGCGGTCTTCGATCGCTGTGTTCAGCCCCTCGAAATTGGCGAGGAAGCGTTCGAGGAACGAGGCCGAAACCGGCTCCTCGCGGTAGACGCCGGGGAGGAAGCGCTCGACATAGGAGAAGCGCGGATACCAGAGGCGGAGCGCGCGCAGGTGCGGCGTGACGCGACCATCGCCCAGCAATGTGATGCGCAGCTGCGCATAGCGCCCGGTGATGCCCTGGAGCAGCAGGCCCCAGCTGCCCTTGCCGATGCGCGCATCCGTGGCGGCGACCGCGATGGCGCGTTTTCCGGGAAGCTCGGTGCCGCTCGGCGACAAAGCGAGCGCGGGCTGCGCGACCCAGCCGGTATCGGCCTGGGTCGCGAAGGTCGCGGAATCGTCGGCAGCCCGGGCCTCGACCAGCACCTGGGTGCCGGGCGGAATACAGCCGTCGAGCCGGATCCGGTCCCACACGCATTGCGGCGCGGCGCTGTCATAAATCGGCGTGACGAAACCGGCCTTCTCGGCAAAGCGGCGATGCTTGACCTGGACGACCTGAACCCAGATCGGATCGGTGGCGCCGCTGTCATAATAAGCGTGGTTGCCGATCGCGACCAATGCGCGCCCACCGAAGCGGCGGAGCGGCAGCGTGGCCGATGATGGACGAGCCTCCCAGCGGCCGCCCCGCTGCAGGAGATCGACCCGGCGCGCCTGGTTGCCGTCAGTCTCGGCGAGCAGCAGGGCCGGGACCCCGCTCCTGCCGAGCGCGCCGAAGCAGGACGCGACGAAATCGAGCCGGATCAGCGGGCGGATCACAGTCGCTCCCGGATCGACGATGAACAGCCCGGCCGGGGTTTTCTCCGGCGCGTCGAGCAGCACGACGCTGCCATCGGCAAAAGTGGCGAGGCCAGCGGGTGCAGGAACGCTGGTGATGTCGATCGCCACCGGCTCGGCGGTGAAGCCGGGCGCAGGATCAGTGCCGTCGGGCGCGAAGATCGCCGGCTCGGACGCGACAGGGCGAGCCTCGACGCGAAGGTCGCAATCGAGCTTGAGCAGGCGGGGCTTGCTCGAATCGCGCAACCAGAGGCCGCCATCTTCGGATGCGGCGAGCGCCGCGACGAGAATGCCGTCCGGAAGCCGGAGCCGCTCGGGCGGACCGCCGCCAACCAGATCGAAGCGCAACAGGCTGTTGCCGGCACCCGCGATCAGGAAATCGCCGCTGGTGACCGTGAGGCCGGCCAGCACATCCGGCGCGGCGGCGTCGGGCACGGCATCCGTGAAGGCGCGCGGCGCGGTGCGGCGGCGGCTCGCCGGGAGCGGCCAGAAGGGGGTGACGACGGTATCGCCCGCAGAGCGCACGAGGAGGCCGCGCTGATTGTCAGCGACGATGTACAGGTTGCCGTTGCGATCGGCGACGGCGTCGCGGTGATCGGCGGCGGTGAACAGGGGCTCGCCGGGCGTGGGCGGAATCGGTTCGACGAGCGGGAGCAACGTCAGCTGCCCGCTGTCGAAGGCGGGCGAGGTTTGGTCCGCCGGCGCATCATTCCATCGGCGCGCGAGCGTCACCGGCTTAGGCCCGACGGTGGTGCAGGCGCCCCAGTCGTCCTTGCCGAGCATCAGATGGAATCGGGCGCTGTTGACGTTCATCAGCAGGTCCCCGCCAGAACAGGGACCGGCATGCGGCCGACCGCCGCAGTCGGCGTGGCGGTCGCGCCGCGCAGCACGTCGAGCGGCAGCGGCGGACCCGCAACGACTGACAGGCCGAGGATTTCGGGCAGCTGGAGCCCGGACAGATCAACGCTGTCGACCGCGGCACCGGAGCCCTGGGCGAGGAGCACATCCTCGACGGAGACGATTCCCGCCGCGCGCGCGACTTCGGCTTGCAGGCTGCGGGCATGGACCGCCCGCATGAGCGGCCAGCCGCGAAGTGCCGGATCGATGTCGGGACCATAGAGCATCGGCAGCTGCGGCATCGGCGTACCGGGCGCGGGCAGCGGGCTGAGGAATGCCTTGATCCGCGCCTTGACGCCCTCGACCACTTCGGCGACCGATCGCCCGCCGGCGACCTCGATGCCGATCGAGATCCAGATGCCGACATAATCGGGCCCGCGCAGCACCAGCTCGGTCGTCACCAGACGGCGCGGATCGAGATAATTGCAGAGCGTGTTGAGGAAGGGACGGTCAGCGCGCGGCGCATCGGGATAGGCCGGATCGCGCGTCGGAACGACCATCAGCGTGACCGCGCCAGGTGCCGAGCCGATGGTGATCGGCGCGACATCGGGGTGCGCCGCCGGCAGCACCTCGATCCGGCCGATCGAAACGCCCGGGGTTCGCCAGGCGATCGCGCGGAAATCCTCGGCGGTCACCAGCCGGTCGCGGTGGGTGATGAAGCGCGGGACCTGGGTTTCGGCCGCCGTCACGCTCTCCGCATCGGCGCCGCCCCAGGTCGGCACTGGATTGGTCGCGGTTACACCAGCGGCGAGCGACGGCCCGGCCTTGAGCGCGCCCGCGCCGACATTCCCGGCCGCGCCGGCGGTACAGGCATAGCTTGCATAAATCGCTTCGCCGAGCTTCGGCCGGCGACCGGTGAAGCCGTCTCCAAAGCGCACCAGGCCAGCCTCGGCATCGCACGAGAACACCTCGACCGGATCCCCCATATCAGGCGCGCCGGTGATCGGCAGCTCGGGCCCGGCGGCGCGGATATCGTCGATCGCGACCCAGTCGTGGCGCTCCTCATTGTCGATGCTGACCACCGCCACGGACCCGGCGAGGACCGGCGACTGGCGAAGCCGGCGGAGCTGATCCGGCGTTCCGTCGCCATCGATTTGCCGCTCAGCGCTGACCAGCAATTGCTGGCGAACTTGCGCCGCGTTGATGCCGACCCAGTTGAGCTTGACGTCCGTGGTGCTGCCCGAACGAACCCGCAGCCAAGTGACGAGCCGCTTGGCGACATCGGGCGCATCCGCGATCGGCGGCAGGTCTCCGACCCCGGCCTCGAGCGGATCAAGCGACCAGAGGTCGAGGCCGGCCGCGCTCGGGAGGGCGAGCTCGATGATGCCCGGCTGAGTCAGCGGATCGAAATCGGCGCGCGCGGCGACCCGGACATAGGTGGGCGACGGGGCGCCGTTCGCATCGAGCGCGATCGGGCCCGGCCTTGGCAGTTCGAAGCGGAGCAGCCCGTCGCTCAGCGCGGGTGGCGTGCCCGGTCGGGCGACGATCTGATCGGCACCCTGATCCGGCATCATGCCAAGCGACAGCGTCCGCCCGGCGAGCTTTTCGCGGAGATCGTCCCATCCGTCGCGATCCTGCTTCGGCACGTTATCCTGGGTCCGGCCGAGCAGTGCCACCCAGAGGCTGTGGTCGACGGTCTCTGCCAGATCGACATCGGCACCGGCCACAACCTCGACCGTCTCGTACAGGGTCAGGACCGGCGGGACCGGCTTGCCATAAGAGGCGTAAAGCAGCGCGTAATAATCCTGCAGCTCCTGGCTCGGCGACACGATCGGGCGGCGCACATAGAATTTCGCGTCGAGTGGCAGCACGTCGAGCGAGGTCGCGGTGCGGAAGGGCAGTGCGCCCGCGAACAGCTCCGTGCCGCGCGGAACGACAAGCGATTCCACCGGCCCGCGCTCATTGGCGAAAGCCACGAGGCCCCGCGCTTCCTGCGCCGGCGCAAGCGGCACGCCGAGGAGCTGGAGGAATTTGGCGCGGTTGCGCTCTGGGATCTGGTTGGCGCGGTAGAGCAGGCTCTCGGTGATGTGCGCGAACAGCTGGATCAGCGTGACGCCGGGATCGGAATCGTTGAAATTGGTCCATTCGGGCGTGTGCGACGGGATGCGCGCGACAAGCTCGTCGACCAGCGCCTGATAGCGGCGATTGTCGGTTACGGGCACGGGGAGTGGCATGTCTCTTCTCCCCTCAGCTTGCCACGGCCAGCGGCACGCCAAGCGTGACGCTCTGGGCGGCGCCGGTCGCGACGAGGCGATAGGCGATGGTTGCGATGGCGGTTTCGCTCGCCTTCGGATCGGCAGCGACTTGGACTGTGTCGACGGCGATACGCGGTTCCAGCGCCTTCAGCGCGGTGTCGATGGCGTGGGCGATACGGGCATGGGTGGCCGCATTGTTGGGCTCGAACAGGAATGCGGTGAGCCCTGCGCCGAAACGCGGCAGACCAACCCGCTCGTTCGGATCAGTCCTCAGGATGATCGCGATCGATTCCTGGATGTTCCGCTCGCCCTCTGACCACAGCATGCGGCCCGAGGCATCGACGCGCGGCGGAAAGGCGACGCTCTTGCCGAAGGGACTGATCATCCGCCGCTCCCCTTGCCCTTGAGCTTCGGCACCGGGAAGCAGAGGATGAAGAAGGGCACCCAGCGGAAGATGAAATCGAGCAGGGTGATGATGATCGTCAGCAGGATCAGCGCGCAGATCGTGATGATCGGGATCGACAGCGAGCAGATCATGCCGATGTCGATGCCATTATTCTTGCAGCCGCCACCGTCTCCGGTGTCGATATCCTTGTGGAGCGGCCAGGGCAGGACCTGGAGCACGAGATCGATGAACCCCATCCCCTTGGCGCGCTGGACCTGGCCGCACAGCATGTCGGACAGGACGAAGGCAGTGCCGCGGGCATGTTTGCGCAGGCCCGCCGGACTGGTGTCCATCGGCAGGGTGATGCGGACCGGGCGCGCTGGCGCATCGGAATCGAAGAAATTGGCGAGCTCGAACCCGACGCTTGGTTGCGAGAGCGTGGGGGGATGGATCGGGCCACAATCCAAATTCAGATGGACGAAGCGCAGCACGAACTGGCCGGTGTCGCCGACGCTGTCCTTCATCGCCAGCGCCAGCTGCTGAGCGAACGGCATGGCCCGCGCATCGCTCTCGTCGCTGGTGTCGAGCGCCCGGGCGACGAGCACGGTGAGCGCCTCGACTGCGTTGACATCGAAGGGCTGGGGCGGCGGGGTCTCGCCCGGTGTGACAGGATCAGTCGGGTCGGTGAGCGGCGCCGTCAGCGCACCGATCTCGTCGTCGGGCGGAGTGCCGGAGCTGGACGGCGGGAGGGTGCGGAAGCCGCCCTGCGCGTCGATCGACCCGCCATCGCCGTTGCTGGCGATTCCGGCGAGCAGATAGTGGAACGGTGGCCATGAGGCGCGCTCGGCCGGATCGTCGCGATATTGCGTTTCGGCGGTTTCTAGCAGGTCGGCGACCCCGGGGGCATCGACCTTGCGCAAAGCGGCGGCGAGGCTGCGCTGATATTCCGGGCGGACGGTGCCATCACCAACGCTGGCCTTGAACCCGTTCGCCAGCAGATCGCGCGTGGCTGTGCTCATCTGGGTCGAAAGCCAGGTGTGGAGATCAAGCTTCGCCCCGGTGAGGCCGGCTGAGCTGTTGCTTCGAACCGCGGCCGCCACCGACTTCAGATGACGATCGAGAAAGGCCATCAGATCGAGCAGCAGCAGCCAGCTTTGCGACTGGAAGGCGAGATTGCGCGCGCGGATGCGGGTCTGGCGCTTGAGCCCGCTTGAATAATCAGCGTCATTGTCGCGATCGATATCGTCGGCCGCCTTCATCGCGGCCTGGATCAGCGCCTTCCATGGCTCGGCGAAATCCATCTTGAACTCAGTGGTGCGCGCGAGCTTCGAGTTGCGCGGCGCGGCTGGCGTGGCACCCGTAAGCGCCTCGGCCTGGCCCTCGACCAGCCGCTTCACGGTGCGCGTGATCGGTGCGCTCAGATATTGCTCGCGGCGCCCGACCGGGATCAGCCCGCCCCACAGGCTGCGCTTGAGGCCATGGCCGTCCTGATGGGCCAGCGGGAAGGCGGGGAGTCGCTCCTCGCCCGGCACGAGCACGGCATCATCATCGTTCGACACGCGCTGCCAGCGCGCGCCGGTGGCATCCTTCACATAGCCATATTCTACCAGCGGCGATCCCGCCGCGGCGTTGGCGGTTGCCGGCATCCGGCGGCGCAGGACGAAGCCGACCTGCTCATGGCCGCCCGCCAGCTTGCGATCGGGCAGGCCCGGGACCGCGCAGGCGAGCGTGGCGCAGGCAATGTAGAAACGCTGATGCGCCGGCTGGTAAAGCTTGAGGCGCGTGTTGGGCGCAGGCGTCGGCAATGGCTTCGGCGCGCGGGCAAGCCTAGTCATTAGCCGGCTCTGCTTGAGCGGAGCCGGGAGCGGCACGCGTTCGATCAAATCCTCAGTCGCCAGCGTGCCAGGCGGTGAGCGCCAGGTCTCCGGCCGGGCGACATGATCGGCCAGGCTGCCCGGATCCGTCTCGAGCATCCCGAGCAGCTGATCCATGAACTCGTCGGTGGCGAAGCGCAGGATGGTCGGCGCGCGCCCGGGCGAGGCGCCGCCGCGCCACAGGGGTCGCGGCGCGGCCCAGGTCAGCGGATGGGCGAGCGCGGTCACCAGATATTCCCCGCGCCTGGCGTGTAGCTCGCCGAGACGATGCTGTTGCAGATCACCGTATCGGCCTGAACCACGCCCGAGAATTTCGACATGCCGGCATCGACCGTCACCATCCCGGCCGACACAGCGACCTGCGCCGCGTTGACCGTCACCTTGGCAGCGGCGGTAACGGTGATGCCGCTTGCCTCGAGCTTGACGGAATTGCCGCTCGCATCCTCGATATCGACGGTCGGCGGCGTGTCTTTCAGCGTCACCTTCTGGCCGCCGGGGGTTTCGAGGATCAGCTGGACCTGGCCATCGGTGTCGTCGAGCGTGATCGTCACGCCCTGGCGCGACTTGATGACCTTGCGGTTGTTCTTGCCCGCGCCGTCCATGCTTTCCGGCGGTGAATCCGAACCGTTCCACAGGCCACCGATCACATAAGGCCGGGTCGGATCGCCATGCTCGAACGCGACCAGCACTTCATCGCCGACATCGGGGATGAACCAGCTGCCACGATCCTTGCCGGCGAAAAGCGACGCCATGCGCGCCCAGGCCTCATAGCGGCCGCCGCCCGAATCCGGGCACCAGGGCAGAGTAACCTGGACCCGGCCCTGGCCATCGGGATCCTTGATATCCACCACCGTCGCGGGCGCGACACCATACCAGATGCCGCCCCAGCCCTGCGGCATGCGCTCATCGAGCTGCATCTGGCGGCGATCGCCGTCGAGGAGGAACAGGCTCATAGCGGCTTGATCCCCGGGCGGTTGCAGCGGAATTCAGTGCGCGCGCCGTGCTCGCTGTCGTAAAGATGCGTGACCGAGATGGCGCGGTAGCTGCCGTCAAACAGCGGGCCGAGCCCGGTGAGATCGAGCTTCACCCCGGCACGCAGTTTGACGTCGGTCTCGCAGGTGCCCTCGCCGGTGATGAAGCCACGCGCCATGTGGCGGTAGCTGGCTTCGGCCAGCTGCTTCGCCTCGTCGGCGGAGCGTGGCACGCCGTGCGCTAGCGTGTCGACGCGTTCGCCCAACGCCTGGACGAGCACGTCGCCGCCGGCCGTATCGCCGTTCAGCTCCGACTGGATTGCGTCCTTGGCACCGCGGTGGCTGACGCCTTCCTTGCCCGAAACATCCCAGCCCGAAGCAATCACCGCGCTGCGCTGATTGGCGAGATCGGCCAGCACATGGAACGACCTGAGCGTTCCGGCCCAGGCCAGCGCGACACCGTCCTGAGTTCGTGCAGGCGCTGCGTGGAGGGTCGTGCCCTGAACGAAGATATCGGCATCGAAGCGGCGGGCGGTATCGAACAGAAAGGCGAGATCGGTCTGGTTGAGCTGCGCGAGCAGCGGCACGGTCGGTGCCTGGGTATCGACCTGGGCCTGGAGGCCATGTTCCTGAGCGACCTTGCGGACGATGTCGCCGAGCGAGGATTGCGCGAAGCAGCGCGTGCGCCGCGTCATGCGCAAATCCTGCAGCCGATCCTCGGCGAAGACAGTGATCCGCGCCGCCTCGCCTTCCGGGAAAGAGGCGGCGATGCCGGTGATGCGGCCTTCGAACAAGATGCTGTCGTCTCCAACGCCGACCTTGATCGCCTTGCCGAAATCGATCGTCTTGCGATCGAAATACTGGAAGCCCGGCTTGTCCTCCCCGCCCCAGTTGCCGAACACCAGTTCGGCACGCGCCATGCCCTCGATGCTGTCGGTCAGCTCGTAGCGGAGCAGACTCGCCTCGAGCTTTGCGTCGCGCGTGCCCTCGATCGCGATCGAGGGCCGCGCGGGGCGCATGGGCAGACGGGAGACTTCAGCTGACATGTGCGGGCCTCAGCGCGGCGAGAGCCGGGCGGCGCGAAGCGCGACCATGCGGAGCCGCCGCCGTGTTTCGTGTGGGTGGGGTTCGCGCGGTGGCGCGCCATCGCCCTTGGCGTCACCGGCCGGCTCCCCGCTGGCTTCGAATTCATCGATGACGACGGCCATTTCAGCTCTCCTCAATTGATCGACAGCGATGCGGAAGCGCTCGCCTCGAAGCTCGGCGGCGTGATCGACGCGCTCGCACTCGCCCCGAAGCCGACACTGGCCCCGACGCTTACACTGGCATCGAGATCGATCAGCGCGCCGGGCGACATGCGCAGCGGATCCTCGATATTGTTGGCGGCGGCGATGCCCTGCCAGTCGCCGCCCTTGCCGGCGGCCCCCGCCATCTGCTGAAGGCTGCCGCCCTGCGGTGCAGGCGTGAAAGGACGCTGCCCCGGCCGGTTCGGAACCACGCCGCTCGATCCCTTGAAGTCGGCGACCAGGATTTTCTGCTGGCTCATCGTGACCGTGACGCTGGCGCGCAGCGGCTTGCCGGCGGCCGAGAAGAATTCGAGCGATTCCTCGAGTCCCTCGACCATGCCGTCAAAAATGAACGAGCCCCAGGAGAAGCGCGTGCCCGGTGGCGCCAGCTTCTTGGGATCGGCATCCGCCTTAGTCGGCGTCATAAAATAAATGACCTGTGACGTCAGGCGGCGGACGTCATCGAGCGGATTTTCGGTCATCGCGGTGACGTCGAACCACAGGGTCAGCGCAAGCTTGGTGGTGCCGGCGCCGACGAACTGGCGGCCCGCAGTACCCGCCTTCTGGTCACCACCCTTGGGCTCGGCGACCTGGTTGGCGAAGGTGACCTTCATCGATTCCGGGTTGAACTGGACATCGAGCTTCTTGCCGCCGGGAAGCTCCGACGTGAGATCCTGTTTGAGTTCGATGAGCTGCGCCTTGACGAGGACCTGCTCGCTCATGCCGCGCTCCCCAGGGCCTGGGCGAGCTGCAGCTTTTCATAGGCAAGCTGGAATTCCTCGACCGCGATCGTCCCGTCCTTGGCATTGAATGCCGGCGCCTTGAGCTTGGCTGGCAGGCAGCGGCTGAGCTGGAAGCGGGCGCGCTCCGTGCTGCCATCTTCGGCGAGCAGGACGATCTCGGCATTGGCGCGCAGGAACGGATCAGCGATCGAATCGGCGAACCAGGTCCAGAGATCGAAGCTGTCGGTCACCCCGCGCTTCAGGGTGAGGTTGGAATAGCTGATCGTCCCCGGCACGCGATAGGCATGATCATTGGCGCCGCCCGAGCGGATCGTCTTGAAATCCTGCGTCATCTCGAGCCCGTCGCATTCAGCGAACGCTGCCTTGCACAGCGGCGCGCTCTTGCCGTCGGGATAGATCTCGACCGAGAAGTTGAAGGCGGTGAAGGGGCGCGGGGCGTCTGCCATCACGCATCCTCCAATATGGTGAGCCGCGCGCCCTGCTGGACGAGAAGCACATTGAGGAAGCGGATCGCCTGGGCCGGTGCGACGCCGATCTCGACGACCAGCCGGCCCCCATCGAGATCGGCGTCGCTTTCCTGCACCGCGATCCGGTAGCTTTGCGCTGAGCTTGCCCCGGCAAAGGCGCCGCGCTGCTGGAGATCGTCGAGCGTGGCGGTGAGGCTGCGCTCGACTGCGCGGCGCAGGACCGGGCCATTGGGTTCGAACACATAGGTCATGCCACGGCGGCGCAGGGTGCGGCTGAGCAGCATCATCAGCCGGCGGACATTGATCTGGCGCCAGTCGCGCTCGTTCGACAGCGTATCGGCGTCGCGGAGCGCAAAGCCGAGCGGCAGGCGGCGGACCATGTTGATACGGGCGCGATCGAGCGAGAGCAGCTCAGCCTCAGGGAGCGCAGGATCGAGCCCGACAATATCCTGGACCGGATCGTTGGCGGGCGCGATCCATGCGCCTCGGCTCTGCGCCCGCGCCGCCATCAATCCGGCGACCGCGCCATCGGGGGGTGATGAGACCAGCCCGGCGCTGCCGCGCGCAACCAGCCAGGGGTGATAGAGCGCGCCGTAGGACAGGAGCCGCTGCTCGTCGCTGCCAAGCTGGCCGGGTGTGCCGGCACCCGGCGCGAGTGTTGCAAGGAGGGTGGCGTGCGCAGTGGCCGCTGCGGTGCGGAACTGGCGCGGCAAGGAGAGCAGCACGAAGAAATCGCCGCCCGCTCCGGCGATGCGCAAGGTCGCCAGCTGAAGACGGGCGAGACGCGCTGAGTCGAGCGGCGTCGCGACATAGGTCGCGGCACGCAGCACCACGGCGATGCTCGCATAGGAGGAGACATTGCCGTCCAGCTCGACGTGCAGTCGGTAATAATGAGCACCCTGGGCGCGGCCGGGGATGTCGAGATGCTCGACCGCCTTGTCACGCAGGATTTCGACAGCGTCCGAGAAATCGGCGCGCGCGGCCTCTTCGAGCACGACCACGCTGCCGACGGGCTGCGGGCCCCAGGACAGAGTGAAAACGTCGGCGGCGACCGGCTTTGTCGGTCCGGTCAGCACCGGCGTCGCGAGGAGCGTAGTGCTGCTGTCGAGAAACGCGCCATAATCGGGCGTGGTCAGCACGGATGTGTCGGCGGAGGGGCAGCCGCCCGAGCGAGTCCGCCAGTCGGGCATGGCCGGCGCGCCGGGCTTTGGCGGGAGGACGGCGTCGGGCGCAGCGCCGAGCTCCCAGCCGGGCTGGACCGCATCGGGAACGGCAAGCAGGCTCGGCTCGGGGAATAGATCGCCGGCGATATCGAGCGCGGCATGCACGCCGAACAGCTGCTGCTCGTCGAGATCGCGGATCGCGGCGGCGGCCTGCACCAGCGCCGGCCCACGGAGATCAGCGAGGCGGGGATCGAGGAACAGCTTTTCATCGAACCGCGAAAGGCCGTCGCGGACGAGCGGATCCTCCGACTGGGGCAGCGGGCCGGCGGGTTCGCCAAAGCTCGGCTCGAGGCCGACCGGCAGCCAGGACGCGCGCAGTGCGAGGCGATCGGCGGCGGTGAAATCAGGCGAGCCGAAGCGCGCGGCAATGTCGGCGAAGACTGCACTCGGGCCGCTTCCGAGATAGCCGAGCGCGATCGCGGCACTTTCCTCGCGCGAGACGGCAAAGCCGGGGCGGATCGCCGCGGTGCGCTTGGCTGGATCAGCGTAAAAGAGATCGGCGTCGACCAGCCCCTGGACCGCGCCAACGGCCTCGGGCGCCAGCGACAGACCGGCATGGACGCGATCATCGGCCGGGCGATGTTCGGCAATGTCGATCGTGACCCGTGCCGCCGCGAGCGCGCTGCTCGGCATGCGGGATGCAACCTGCTGCCACGCAGGGCCGATCGCCTTTTCGTCCTGGATCAGGTCGATGCGCAGCCAATCGGCCTCGCCCTTGTGCAGGAAATGGAGCCAGCGGCCGCGCGCGAGCAACGGGACGCCGGCCGGATCGTCGACCGCGAGCGTGGGGGGCACGCTTTCAGTAAGAGTAGCGGCGAAGTTGCCGGCCTCGCCCGCTATCCGGACATGGCCCTTCTTGATCACCGGGTTCTTTTCGGAACCGGCGATGCGGGCGAAGGATGCGATCCACAGCGCGAAGACCTCGCCGTTCGCAAGCCGCAGGACCTTGGCGTAGCGCGAGACGAGGCCGTTGCCGCCGATCAGCTCTACCAGATCGCCGGGCGAGAGCACGCCCTGATCGGCAAAGGCCAGGCCATAAGGGAGGCGGCGCTGGCCGCTTATCGCGACCGGTCGGCGGGAGACCCGTGCGGCAAGCTGCATCGCATCGGACCAGGAACCGAGGCTGGCCGCGCTCAGCATGGCCGGTGCTATGACGCTGGCGCCGTCATCCTGGACCGGCAGACGGCTGAGCAAGCCGGGCAGCAGGAAGCTGCCTGTGACGGCTGGGCGTGAGCCCGGATCTGCCACGCCAAGTGTCGCGCGGACTGCGGCGAGATCGTCGGTTTCGGCAAGCCGGATCGCCCAGCACCTCTTGCCGCCATTCGAGAAGAAGCCGCGAATGGCGGCGGCGAGATTGCCGGTCAGCCGCGCGCCGTTTTCGCCATCATAAGCGAGCGGGCAATCGCCCCCGAACACGGTTTCATAAGCAGCGGCACTCGAGAGGGCGATCGCGCGGTGACAGGGCCCGCGCTGGGCGAATCCGGCGAATATGGCGACGTCCATGCGCGGCAGCGCCTCGGCGACGGGCGCCGGGGCGATGTCGACGCGAATGCCGGGAAGGGCGTCGCCGGCGAACATCGCTTATTGCATCTCCAGCCGCTCATAGGCGAGCACCAGCTCTTCCATCGCGACATCAGTGCCCTTGGCGTTGAGTGGCCCGCTGGTGTGCTTGATGATGCGCGCGCGGAGCAGCTTCCAGACCTGGACGTCCTGGGTATGATCCTCGTTCTTGAGGGTGATGGTGACGGTGCGCAGCGCGCTCTGATCGCCATTGCGGATCTGATCGAGCCATTTGTAGAGATTGAGCGAGCCGATGACGCCGCGTTTCATGGTGACGTCAGTCGACTTGTTCATGCCGGTGATCTTGACCACCGAATTTTCCTTGCTGTTGCCCAGCCGGTATTCGGAGACGGTGACTTCCATCCCGATGCCGCTGATTTCCTGGAAGCCCGCCTGCGGACTTTCGGGATTGCCGTCGCCCAGATCGACCAGGAAGTTGAACTGGACGTATGGGCGATCTGCTCTGAGAACTGCCATGACGATGTCCCCTTATGACTTGCGGTCGGCCGTCCACTGGCCGATGCGGAAGATGACGAATTCGGCGGGACGCAGTGGCGAAACCCCGACCAGGCAGACCAGCCGGCCGTTATCGAGATCGTTCTGGGTCATGGTGGAGCGGTCGCATTTGACGAAATAGGACCGTTCCGGCTTGTCGCCGAGCAGAGCGCCGGATTGCCATTCGTTGAGGAGGAAATCCTCGATCGTACGGCGCACATTGTCCCAGAGCCGTTCACCATTGGGCTCGAACACGGCCCATTGGGTGCCCTTGTCTATCGAGCGCTCGAGATAGGCGAAGTATCTGCGAAGATTGACATATTTCCATTCCGGATCGGAGCTGGCGGTGCGCGCGCCCCAGAGCCGCATGCCGCGCCCCTCGAAGAAGCGGAAGCAGTTGATCCCTTCGGGATTGAGCACTTCCTGCTGCGCCTTGTTGATCAGCTTCTCGAAGCCGAGCGCCAGCGTCACGATCTCATTGGCCGGAGCCTTGAAGACGGCACGCTCGGTGTCGTTGCGGGCATAGATGCCTGCGACGAAGCCCGAGGGCGGGTAGAGATTCTCCTGCCCGGTCTGCGGATCTATGATCCGCACCCAGGGATAATAAAAGGCGGCGTGGCTGCTATCGAATTTGGCGCGATAGGCCCGGACATCGGCGATCGACTGGCCCTTGATGCTGTCGAGCACCGCGATCCGATATTGCATCCGCTCGGCATGGCCGATCAGCGCATTGGCGACCGGTTGGGCGCTGGTGGCGGTGAAGGTGGAGCCAGGTGCCGCCACGATCGAGATGTCCTCGATGTCCTCGAACGCGACCAGGCCCGATTTGCGGTTGGTGGTAGGATCCTCGGCGCCCTCGAACGAGGCCAGGATCGGCATATTGCCGTCGCTGCCCTTGGTCAGGAAGAAGACTGCCTCGAAGAATGGCGCGGTGCCGGTGCTGGCGGACAGATCCGCAGTCACGAAGCGGTTCGGCGTCGCGGCGGCGGCACGATAGTCCCACACCAGCTTGGCGCCGTTGCGCGGATTGGTATCGTCGGTCGCGGCGGCGGTGAGCACCGCCGCGGCCGCGGTGAGCTGGTCAGTCGTCGCAGCGAGATCGGCAGCGGCACTGTCTGCCACGGCCTGTGCCGGCGGGATCAGCTTCTCGGCGGCGTCCAGCAGCTTTTGCTGGTCATCGACTGCCTTCTGGGCATCCACGACCGCTTGCTTGAGGGCGGCGTTGTTGGGATCGCCGGCGAGATTGCCCTGCGCTGTGACGAGCGCAGCATTCAACGGGGTGAGCTTGCCCTTCTCGGTGTCGCGATTTGCTATGGCCTGTGCCAGGGCTGCCTTGGCCTGCGTGTCAGCGGTCTTGGCGGCGTCCTTGCGGGCCTTGGCCGCGTCCCGCTCGATCGTGGCCTCAGCCTCGGTGAGGGTCGTGAACACGATCGGGATCGAGCGCGCGGCCGACAGGTTGGCCGGCTCGGCGGCGAAATAATCGAACAGCGAATCGAGCGCGCCGGCGGTCTTGTGGGCGCGATCGATGGCAAGGCCGGTCGCTGCGAAGAAGGGCAGGCCCGGCTCGCTCGGTTCGACAAAGACAGTGGCGGTGATGGTGCGGACCGTGGCGGTCGGCGTGGCGGCGAGATCCTGCAGCTTGACGTCGTCGGTGCCGTCATCCTTGCCGTCCTGCGGCCTGAAGCTCCACAGCGCCGTCTGCGCATCATAACTGGCCAGGAAGACGCCCGTCTTGGCGGCGCCACCGCCGATATACACGACATCGCGGTCCTGCGAGGCGCGGAGCTGCGCGACGCCGCCGGTAATCACCAGCTTGTTCTGGCTGACCCAGAATTGCAGCCGCACCCGCCCCTCGCCGGCCTTGCCGGGGAAGCGCGCGCGGATGCTGACATTCGCGGGCGGGGCCGATTTGCCGGCGACGGTGGCGCAGCTCGCGATCGGATCGCCGTTGAAGGCGCGCGCGACATAGAGCCGCTTGCCGCCTTCTTCGAAAAAGGCGCGGACCGCGTTCCACATGTAATTGTCGGTCGGCTTGCCGCCGTCCTCGAATTCGAGCTGCTGGCGCCCGGCATAGACGCGCTCGAACTCGACGAGCGAGGTGATGATGTCGGGCTCGATGTCGATCGGGCCATAGCGTGTCGCACCCACGAACCCGGTGGTGGTGGTGCTGACGCCTTCGATCGATTTGGCCCGGTAGGAGACTTCCTCCACGAAGACGCCGGGGGCGAGATATTCAGGCATGGGCAGTCTCCTCGATTCAATTCGGCTTGAGGTAGAGGGTTGAAAGGCGCTCGCTCGCTGACTTCATCGAGACGAGGGTGAGCGGACGGCCGAGCGTCAGCGGTTGCGCTGGCAAGGGATCGGTCTTGCCAAATTGCTTGAGGGCAACGCGCGCCGGGCTGGAAAGCTGGCCAAGGATCGCGCCGAGATCGGGCAGATCGTCGGGGAGTTCGTCCCAATAGACGGCGATGTCGGCATCCCAGGTGACGTCGTCGCGGCCCTTTGCCGCCTCGGCGGGGGTCTGGCTCGGGAGCGCCGGATAGCCGCCGCTCGCGGCGATCGAGCCGTTCGCGCCAGCGATCCCCAGGGCGATGATCTTGCCGCTGACGGTTACGGTCATCACCGCCCAGGCGGCGGGCTTGTCGGAGCCGTCGGTCTGGCGTTCGGCGAGCTGGGCGCGAACCATGGTCCTTGATGCGGATATCGCCCGCGTCATGGACGGAAACAGCGGCAGATAATCGGGTGCGTAACCGACCGGCGCGTCGGCCGGCAGGAGCGGCGCGATCTTTGCCGGGTCGAGCGTTGCCCAGCCCGGCCAGACGAACCGGCCACGCACCGGCAGCTTGGCATCGAAGCGGATCGGCAGGAAGCGGCGGAACGGATCGTCAACCGCGACATGGAAGGTCCGTGCCCTGGCTGGCCAGTTGGCGGGGGTCTCGGCAAGGACTGCATCGAGACCGGGCAAGCGCGGCGTCATCCAGGTGCTGCTCGGCGTCGGCCCGAGCTCAGCGGTGCGGAATGGGCGCGCGGCGTCGGTGATGCGCACGTCGAGGCCGTCGCCGACAAGCGACAGGTCCGAAGCGTCCCGAAAGGCGAAGCCGAGGGGCACATGCCGCACGAAGCGATCGGGCGAGACAAGGACCAGCGTCATGCCACATCCTCGGCGATACCGACGCCGAAGCCGCGCTCGAGCACGATGCCGGTGTCGTCCAATGCCTGGTTGCTGTCGATCAGCACCATGCGGACGAGATAATTGACGAACAGCGGATGCCGGCGAATGCGATCCCACATCGACAATTGATCGACGACGCTGAGCGGATCGCAGACCAGATCGAGATCCTCCTCGACCGTGAAGATGCCGTCCTCGGTCAGATAATCATTGAGCTGCGCGGCGGTGATCGAGCCGGCATCCTCAAGCGCACGCATCACCCAGCCGAGCATGCGCAGCTGCTTTTCTGTCGAGGATGCGACCGGGATGATCAGGAAGCTGAGATCGAGCGGCAGCGAAGGCCTGAAGCGGCGCCCGAAGATATCGACGCGCGGCGCGCGGGCACGGCGCTGGGTGTTGATCGCGACACGCCAGGGCAGGATCGCGAAGCCATCGACGGTCAGGCCCTTTTCGATATCCTTGGCCTGGTACATCTCGACCGTGAGCGTATCGAACGCATCGCGGGGATAGCGCTCGCGAAGCAGCCCGCGGATCGCGGCGGCGACGGCAGCGATGGCTTGATGCTGCGCCATCAGCTCGCCCGCGCCACGGTACGGATCGCATCGGCCAGGCCGTGCTCGCCCCCGGCCGTGAAGCGCCAGCCCTGACGATCGACCCGATACAGATTGCCCGCAAGGCCGTCGTCGCCGATTGCGACGACGCCGATCCTTGCGGCATCAGCAATCGCCCGCAGCGCCGGCGTACACTCGCCGAGCGGAACCTGATGCAGGACGACGACGTCAATATCGTCGGGCGCAATCTCGGAAGGGTCGGTCTGGATCAGCTCGATATCCTCGCAATCGGAAAGCGCGCCCTGGAACGCCGATTTGACCATTGCGGTGGTCGTGCCGAGCAATACGCGGATCGTCATCGCGTCCCCCGCCTCTGGTCAGGGTGTCACTGCTAGGCCTGGTTGATGGCTTGGCGCATGAGCCGGAGGATCGGGAAAAAGGCCCGGGCTTTCATCCAGACGGTACGACCGGATCATTCGGCCGGGCCAATGGCCCAGACCATATGGTCCAGGCACAGAGAAAATGGCCTGGATGACCGGGGAGAAACATCCAAAATCCAATGTTTATTGCGAATCGCGGTTCCGAATCGGTCCGATTCGAGTATAATTCGCGCAGGTTGAGTGCGGTGTTGCTTCGCTACATCGGAGAGTTGCCAGCAGGAAACGACGTGCAAAAACCGGGAAACTGGGTCGCGAGTTTCTTCCCCATCGAGTTGTTGACCGGGCCAGCCGAGCCCGGCGACCGATATCAAGTCCAGTACGGACAGCGGGAGTATCGCGCATGGAATTGCATCAAGCTGGCGAGGCACATACCGACACGCGGCCAGCAGCAGTCGTGGTCAGCGACGTCCTGATTTACCGGGAAGGCATTGCCGCTGGTCTTAGCCGAATTGGCGACCTGCGGCTGGTCGGGGCGATCTCGTCCGAGGCGCTGCCAGGGGCGCTCGCTGCGCATGCGGTGCAGATCATATTCCTCGATATCTCCCGCATTTGCTCGCGCGATGCAGCGCGCACGGCGCGGGTGCTTGCGCCCGAGGTCCAGGTGATCGGCTTCGGCATGACCAGCGAGGATGAGGGCCTCGCCGGTGCCGAGGCGGGAGTGACTGCGTTTGTCGACCATGACGGCACCATCGAGGACCTGAATCTCGCCGCAGCCCGCGTGCTGAGCGGATTACCCGTCTGCCCGCCCGGGCTCACCACGCGGCTGTTGCAGCGCGTGGCCCAGCTTTCCGGACTCGGCCGCATGGATACCGACTCCCATCTCACACGCCGCGAACGCGAGATCGCATCGCTGGTCGAGGAGGGGCTCTCCAACAAGGAAATCGCCTGCTCGCTCAACATCAGCCCGGCGACGGTAAAGAATCACGTCCATATGATCCTGGACAAGCTCAACCTGACGCGCCGCCGGATGATAATGCTCGATAATGCCCCCCATGGCGGCATGCGGCCGCCACGCGTGCAGGGCCAGGACGCGCGAAGCCAGGCGGCGCTTTGACGTACTGATCAGCCGTCATCATCGCGCACGCCTCGGTTCGCGCGATCCCGGTCAATCGCCATGCGCGCCCAGCGCGACGAGACTTCGACCTTGTCGAAAAGATGGGGGCCGAGGATCAGCATTGCGCCACCGACACTCGCGCCCAGAAAGGTCGCCAATGCGAGCAGGAATGCCTCGACACCCGGAGCCGCTTCTCCGCGCAGCCGCCACAATGCATGCTCGCAGACCCAGACAGAGCCCAATATGGCCAGCCCGAACACCCTGATCGACAGGCCCCGCAAGAGGCGATGCACCTTTCCACGCATCGCGCGACTTTATGGGTCGCGTCATAGGGATTCGAGACGTGCTCCCGGCCGGCTCCATAGGTTTTGCATAAATCCCGGCTGTATTTTCAGCCCTCGTCGCCCATCAAACGATAGCCGACGCCGAGTTCGTTGACGATGATGCGCGGGCTTGCGGGATCGGCTTCAAGCTTGTGCCGGATGTTGCGGATGACCACCCGGAGATATTCGATGTGGCGCTCATAATCATTCGCCCAGACCGAGCTCAGCAGCTGTTGGTGGGTGATCACCCGGCCGGGGAAGCGCGCCAGCGCGGCGACGATGCCGAATTCCTTGGGCGTCAGATGGATTTCCGCGCCAGCCCGTTCGACCCGGTGATTGAGCAGGTCGATCGTGATGCCGCCCGCGATGACGGACGTCCGCCCCCCTTCGGCGGTGATGCGGTTGCGGATGGCGGCGCGGACACGGGCAAGCAATTCCTCGGTATCGAACGGCTTGGTGACATAGTCCGTCGCGCCGAGATCGAGTGCGGTCACCTTCTCGTCAGTCGCATCGCGGGCGGAAACGATGAGGATCGCGGCGCGCGATTGCTTGCCGATAACGGGCACCAATTCCATGCCGTCGCGATCCGGCAGGCCGAGATCGAGCAGGATCGTGGCCGGATCGGAGGCGCCGATCGCAGCCAGGGCCTCGCGTGCGCTGCCCGCTTCAGCCACGTCATAGCCGGCGCGCTCGAGTGTGCCGCGCAACAGGCGCCGGATCTGGGGCTCGTCGTCGACGATCAGTATGCGGGGGCGGTTGCTCATGCAGCGCTCCCGTCAGTGTCACGGACGAGCAGGTTCTCCGGAAAATGCAGGCTGAAGCAGGCACCGCGCGGGTTTTCTCGGTTGGCGGCAGTGACAGTCAGGCCCATCGCCTCGGCAAAGCCTTTCACGATCGCAAGACCAAGGCCGGTTCCGGCCTTCTCCCGGTCCGATCCTTCGAGTCGGCGGAAGGTCTCAAACACTTCGCGCTCGCGGCCCGCGGGCAGGCCCGGACCCTGATCGATGATCGACAGGGTCAGCGAATCCGGCAGGCGGCGCCCCTCGATGGTGATCGCGGAGCCGGGATCGCCATAGCGGCCGGCATTGTCGAGTAGGTTGATCAGGCAATGGTGGAAGAGCTGCGGATCGATCCGGACCAGCGGCAGGCCTGGCGACACATCGAGTTTGATCTCGCGCCCTTCAAGCGTCAGCCGCGTGTCGTGGACGGCGGCGGCGATCGCGTCAGTCAGGTCGGTCGCCTCGACACCCAGCCGCAGCGCGCCCGCCTCCACGCGCGCCATGTCGAGCAGATTGGCCACAAAGCGATTGAGCCGTAGCGCTTCGCTTTCAATCGTATCGATCAGGGCGGGGCTCGCCTCGCGCCGCAGGCCCGGCACGGCCGTCAGGATCGAGGTGATCGGCGTACGCAGATCATGGCTGACCGAGGACAGCAGCGCCGCGCGCAACCGATCACGCTCGCGAAGCTCAGCCACGTCGCGCATCTGTCCTTCGAGCTGGAGCCGTTCGAGTACCAGGGATGCCTGATCGATCAGGCTCATGAACAAGGGCAGCTTGTCGGACCGGAGCGGCTCGCCATTGTCGCGTGCCAGCCCGATCACCCCCAGCGTACGGGTCGCGGTCTTGAGCGGCGTGAACAGCCAGTCGGACGAGGTCAGCGTATCCGATCCGCGTCCGGCCGAAACGCCTGTCTCAAGCGCCCAGTTCGCGGCGGCGAGATCGATCGTGCCGAGCTGGTTCTCGGGCGGATAGGCGGCGCGTACGGCGGGCCCATCGGGCGAAGTCATCAGCAGCACTGTGCGCACATCGAACAGCCGGGCGACCTCGGCGCAGATCGCCTGCATCAGCTCCTCGTCATTGCCGGTCGCGGTCAATTGCCGCGAAAAGCCGGCGATCGCCGCATTCTGCTGCGCGCTCGACGCGGCGATGTCAGCCTGCACCCGCGCGCGCGCGGCGAAATGGCTGGTAACGAGCGCTACCGTCAGCAGGACCAGCAGGGTCACGACATTTTCGGGGTTGCTGACGGTGAGCGTGTAGGTCGGCGGCAGGAAGAAGAAATTATAAGCGAGCGACGAGACCAGCCCGGCCGTAATCCCCGGCCAGCGCCCGAAAATGCTCGCCGCGACCAGCACCGGCACGAGATAGAGAAGGGCGACATTGCCGACCTGAAGGATGTGCGACAGCGCAAGGCCGATGCCGGTGACGGCCGCGATCATCAGCATCGTCCAGCCATAGGCACGCTCGAGACGGAACGGCTTGCTCACCCGGGCAGGGGCGGCGGGTGGAGCCTCCATCGGTAGCACATGGACCGCGACGCCCGGTGTCGCCCGCACCACCCGGTCGACGACCGAGCCATGGCGCAATTCGAACCAGCGTGACCGGTTCGACTTGCCGATCACCAATTGAGTCGCCCGGGCGTCCGTGACGACGCTGATCAGGCCCTGCAGCACATTTGGCGCGGACAGCGACACGACCTGCGCGCCGAGCTGGCTCGCGAGATTCATCGTCGCGGCGAGGCGGCGATGCTCTTCCTTGCCGAAATCGGCGTAGCGCGGGGTCTCGACATGGACGGCGGTCCAGGGCGCACGGAGCGAATCCGCGATGCGCTTGGCAGCGCGTACCAGCACATCGGCGCCTGGCAATTCGCTGACCGCGACGACGATCCGCTCGCTCCCCGCCCAATTGCCCGCCAGCGCATGGCTGCGAACATAATCGAGCATTTGCGCATCGACTGCCTGGGCCGCCCGCCTGAGCGCCAGTTCGCGCAACGCCGAGAGATTCGATTTGGAGAAGAAATGGTTGAGCGCCCGCGTCGCCTCGTGCGGTATATAGACTTTCCCCTCCTTGAGCCGCTCGATCAGCTCATCGGGGGGAATGTCCACCACCTCGATCTCGGCGGTTTCGAGCACCCGGTCAGGCACTGTCTCGCGCACCCGGACGCGGGTGAAGGAGGCGACGACGTCATTGAGGCTTTCGATATGCTGGACGTTGATCGTCGAGAAGACATCGATCCCGGCCGCGAGCAGTTCCTCGACGTCCTGGTAGCGCTTGGGATGCCGGCTGCCGGGTGCGTTGGTGTGGGCAAGCTCGTCGACCAGCACGAGCTGAGGCCGGCGTTCGAGCAGGCCGTCGAGATCCATCTCGGTGAGAGTGCGGCCCTCATAGTCGATCTCGCGGCGCGGCATGATCTGCAAGCCCCGCGTCATCGCCTCGGTTTCGACGCGGCCATGGGTTTCGACCACGCCGACCACGACATCGACACCGGCACGCGCCCGGCCGGCGCCTTCGGAGAGCATCTCGTACGTTTTGCCGACGCCGGGCGCCGCGCCGAGAAACACCTTCAAACGGCCACGGCCCTCCTGCGCGGCCGCGCGCAGAAAGGCCTCGGGGTCGGGTCGCTGTTCTTCCTCGACGCTCACGGCGCTGGTGTAGCGCCGAGTCCGTCGAGCTGTCGATTGAGGAGGAAGAGATTCACGTGCTCGTCGCCGAGAAAGGGCAGGAGCGGCCGGTCGATCGCTTTCTCGACAAGTGCGCGGACCTGCGCCTCGGGCAGATGCCGTGCTTTCGCGACCCGGGGCACCTGAACACGCGCGGCCGCGGGCGACAGGTCCGGATCGAGACCCGAGCCCGATGCCGTGACAAGATCGGCGGGAAGCTCTTCCCTGATCCCCTGAGCCCGCGCCCTGGCGACATCGCCCTTCACACGGTCCGACAAGGCCTGGCTGGCAGGGCCAAGATTGGAGCCCGACGAGGCAAGCCCATCATAGCCCTTCCCGGCAGCCGAAGGACGGCTGCGGAAATAACGGTCGCTGGTAAAGGCCTGGCCGATGACGGTCGAGCCGATGACCTTGTCGCCGTCGCGGACCAGGCTGCCATTGGCGGCCGAGGGGAAGACCGCCTCGCCGATCCCGGTCAGCGCCAGCGGATAAGCGAGGCCGAGCAAGAGCGCGAACAGGACCGTCATGACGATCCCCGGACGGAGTGCGGTGGTGAAATCATTGCCCATGATGAATTCCTCAGGCGATGCCGAGGCCGCTGACGGCCAGGTCGATAAGCTTGATGCCGACGAACGGCGCGAGAAGGCCGCCGAGCCCGTAGATGGCCAGGTTGCGGCGCAGCAGCGGCCCCGCCCCGATCGGTCGGTATGTCACGCCCTTGAGCGCGAGCGGCACCAGGCAGGGGATGATCAGCGCATTGAAGATGATCGCGGACAGGATCGCCGATTGCGGTGTCGCCAGCCCCATGATGTTGAGCGCGGCCAGCCCCGGATAGAGGAGGACGAACATCGCCGGGATGATCGCAAAATATTTGGCGACATCGTTCGCGACCGAGAAGGTGGTGAGTGCGCCGCGGGTCATCAGCAACTGCTTGCCGAGCCCAACAATCTCAATCAGCTTGGTCGGATCGCTATCGAGATCGACCATATTGCCCGCCTCGCGCGCCGCCTGGGTGCCGGTGTTCATCGCTACGCCGACATCGGACTGGGCGAGCGCCGGCGCGTCATTGGTGCCGTCGCCGCACATCGCGACGAGCTTCCCGCCCTGCTGCTCGGCCCGGATCAGCGCGAGCTTGTCCTCGGGCGTCGCCTGGGCGAGAAAATCATCGACCCCTGCCTCGGCGGCGATCGCGGCGGCGGTGAGCGGGTTGTCACCGGTGATCATCACCGTGCGGATGCCCATGCGGCGGAGCTCTCCGAAGCGCTCCTTGATGCCGGCCTTGACGATGTCCTTGAGATAGATCGCCCCCATCAGCCGCCCGTCCTTCGCGACGGCGAGCGGCGTGCCGCCCGCCCGGCCGATCTCGTCGGTGATCCGGCGTAGCTCGGTCGCGACCGGGGTGCCGCCGGCACCGGCATTGGCCTTGAGCACTGAATCGACCGCGCCTTTCTGAATCAGCGATTCGTCCATCTGCACGCCCGAGATGCGGGTCTGGGCGGTGAAGGGGATGATGGTCGCACCAGTCGGCAGCGCGGCCGCTGCGATGTTGAAGCGCTCGCGCGCCAGCGTCACGATCGAACGCCCCTCTGGCGTCTCGTCGGCGAGGCTGGCGAGCAACGCCGCCTCGGCCAGCTCACTCACCTGCACCCCGGCGACAGGCCGGAAGTCGGTCGCCTGGCGGTCGCCGATCGTGATCGTGCCGGTCTTGTCGAGCAGCAGCACATCGATATCGCCCGCCGCCTCGACCGCGCGGCCCGATTTGGCGAGCACGTTGAAGCGCACCAGCCGATCCATGCCGGCAATGCCGATCGCCGAGAGCAGGGCAGCGATCGTCGTCGGTATCAGGGTGATTAACAGGGCCGCGAGCATCGCCACCGGCACGCTGCCGCCGGCATAGCTGGCAAAGCCCGGGATCGTGCCCACCGCGATCAGGAAGATGATTGTCAGGCCGACGAGCAATATGGTCAGCGCGATTTCGTTCGGCGTCTTCTGCCGCTCGGCACCCTCGACCAGCGCGATCATGCGATCGAGAAAGCCCTGGCCCGGATTCACCGTTACCCTGACCTGGATTTCGTCCGAAATCACCCGTGTGCCCGCCGTGACGGCGGAGCGGTCGCCGCCCGCCTCGCGGATCACCGGCGCGCTTTCGCCGGTGATCGCCGCCTCGTTGACGGACGCGACACCTGCGACCACTTCGCCGTCGGAGGGGATCAACTCGCCCATTGTGACGAGAACGACGTCACCGACCCGGAGCACACTGGCCGGCACGGTTTCAGTACCGGAGCCGACCACGCGATTGGCCATGAGATCGGCCTTGGTGGCGCGGAGCGATGCGGCCTGCGCCTTGCCCCGGCCTTCGGCCAGCGCTTCGGCAAAGGTACCGAACAACACCGTCAGCCACAGCCAGACGACGAGTTGAGCCTTGAAGGAGGCCGCCAGGCTGTCATGTCCGATGACGAGCAGGACGGTGAGCAGCAGCGCCACACAGGCGGTGGTGAACATCACCGGGTTGCGGATCAGCTGCCGCGGATCGAGCTTGATGAAAGCGTCGCGGGTTGCGGGCGCGATCAGCTCGGCGGTGAATAGCGATTTCGTTGCGGCGCGAGCCATGTCTCGGGCGCTCCTCAGGAAAGATGGCCGCTGATCATCTGGAGATGATCGGCGATGGGGCCGAGCGCGAGGCTCGGCAGGAAGGTCAGGCCGCCCATGATCAGCACGATGCCGACGAGCAGGCCGATCCAGAGCGGACCGGTGGTGGGGAAGGAGCCGGCTGAGGGCGGCGTGTATTTCTTCGCCGCGAGGCCGCCGGCAATCGCCAGCATCGGCACGATGATGAAGAAGCGGCCGATCCACATTGCGACCGCCAGCATCCCGTCATAGTAAGGCGTCGCGGCGGTAAGGCCGGCAAAGGCCGAACCGTTGTTCCCGACGGCGCTGGTGAAGGCGTAGAGGATTTCCGAAAAGCCGTGCGGCCCCTTGTTGAGCGGACCCGCCAGCCCCTCCTGCAGCACCGCGCTGATCGCGGTGAAGCCGAGGATGATCAACGGCAGCACGGCGATGGCCAGCACCGCGAGCTTAACCTCGCGGCCCTCGATCTTCTTGCCGACATATTCCGGCGTCCGGCCGACCATGAGACCCGCGACGAACACAGCGAGGATGGCGAAGAGCAGGAAGCCATAGACGCCGGCGCCGACGCCGCCGACCACGACCTCGCCGAGCTGGATGTTGAACAGCGGTACCAGACCGCCCAGCGCGGTGAAGCTGTCATGCATCGCATTCACCGCGCCGCAGGAAGCGTCGGTGGTGACGACCGCGAACAGCGAAGACGCGGCGGTGCCGAACCGGACTTCCTTGCCCTCCATATTCGCGCCGGCGACGCCGAGCTGATGGAGCACCGGATTGCCCGCCGCCTCCTGCGAATAGCAGACCAGGATGCCGGCGAGGACCATGATGATCATGGCACTGAGGATCGCCCAGCCCTGCCGCGTGTTGCCGACCGCCTTGCCGAAGGTCCAGGTGAGGCCGAAGCCGATCAGGAAGATCGACAGCATCTGCACCATGTTGGTGAGCGCGGTCGGGTTTTCGAACGGGTGCGCGCTATTCGCATTGAAGAAGCCGCCGCCATTGGTGCCGAGCATCTTGATCGCCTCTTGCGAAGCGACCGGCCCGAGCGCGAGCGTCTGCTTGACGCCCTCGAGCGTGGTCACATCGACTGAGCCGGCCAGGGTCTGCGGCACGCCGCTCGCGATCAGGAACAGCGCGTAGACGATGCTGATCGGCAACAGCAGATACAGGGTGATGCGCGTGCAATCCGCCCAGAAATTGCCGATCGTCATCGCCTCGCGCCGCGCGAAACCGCGGAAGAAAGCGAAGGCGAGTGCAATACCGGTGGCGGCCGACATGAAATTGTGGATCGTCAGCGCGAGCATCTGGCTGAGGTTCGACATGGTCGATTCGCCCGAATAGCTCTGCCAGTTGGTGTTGGTGGTGAAGCTTACCGCCGTGTTCAGCGCGAGATGCTCGGGCACTGCCGGCAGGTTCAGCGGGTTGAGCGGCAGATGCGCCTGCAAACGCAGGATCACATAGGTGAAGATCAGCAATATGAAGTTGAACACCAGCATGTGCACGGCGTAGCGCCGCCAGCCCTGCTCGACGTTCGGGTCGATGCCCGAGAGCCTGTAGAAGCCGCGTTCGACCGGGCCGAGTATGACATGGAGCGGGGTCCGTCGCCCTCCGTAGAGCGCGAAAAGCCAGGCGCCCATCGGTTTGGTGAGCGCGAGCAGAACGCCGAGGAAGGTGGCGATCAGCAGCCATCCCTGGAGTGTCATGATGATGCTCCCGTCAGAATTTTTCGGGCCGCAGCAGCACCGCGACGAGATAGAAGAGGAGGCCGATCGCGGTGATCGCGGCGAGCCAGAGGTCGAGGGTCATATCGCTTCACCTCACGCGTGGTCGCAGAGGCGGACATAGGCGAGCGTCGCCGCCAGCAGCCCGACTGCGACGAGGAGCCAGAGAAAATCCTGCATTATGGGTTCCGATCCGAAGAGACGTGCGGCGGTGGGCCGCTGCCGGATCCGCGCTATTAGGGCGCCGCGCCGTACGCATTCGAGACGGTAAGCAGGGCCATTGCATATGTTTTGCGTATGGATCGCCGATTCCATCGCGTGCTTCGCAAAGTGCGGCTAGATTGGGCCGGTCAGACGGACAGGACGGAGGGAAGACGGTGCGCTACGATATCTCGGGAAGTGTGATGCAGACGGTGTCGATCGACCTTGCCCGCGGCGAGACCATCTACGCCCAGACCCATGCGATGGCCTGGATGAGCGACGGCATCACCATGGACACGCATACCGGTGGCGGGCTGTTCGCCGGCCTCAAGCGCGCGATGAGCGGCGGCAGCCTGTTCATCACTGAATATAGCGCCGAGCAGGCCGGGCACGTCGCGTTCGCACCACGTTTCCCGGGCCAGATCCTCCCTGTGGTGCTCGCTACCGGCCAGTCGCTGATCTGTCGCAAGGAAACCTTTCTGTGCGCCGAGAAATCGGTCAGCCTCGAGATCGCCTTGCAACAACGCCTCGGCGCCGGATTCTTTGCCGGCGAGGGTTTCATCCTGCAGCGGGTGACTGGCCCGGGCACGGTGTTTCTCGATCTGTCGGGCGAGGTCGTCCAAAAGACACTTGGCCCGGGCGAACGTCTGCGCGTCCATGCCGGGCATATCGGCATGCAGGAGCCGAGCGTCAGCACCGATATCCAGATGGTGCGCGGCTTCCGAAACATATTGTTCGGCGGCGAGGGTCTGTTCCTCGCGACGCTGACCGGGCCCGGCAAGATCTGGCTTCAGTCGATGCCGATCCTCAACCTCGCAGAGGAAATCGCACGGCATTTGCCCTCTGGCGAAGCCAGAGGCGGCAATGTCGGCTCAATGGTCGGCGGCGGCGCCGCGGGCGCGGTGCTGGGCGGGTTGCTCGGCGGCATGCTCGGGAACGAGTAGCGCCGATTTCTCAGTGGCTGGTGATCTGCACGATCGCGTCGATCTCGACCGCGGCGCCGAGCGGCAGTGCCGCGACGCCGACGGCACTGCGGGCGTGGCGGCCGGCATCGCCGAACAGCGCGAACATCAGATCGGACGCGCCATTCGCCACCTTGGGCTGATCCGTGAAACCGGGCGCCGAATTGACGAAGACGCCGAGCTTCACGATCCGCTCGACGCGGTGCAGGCCGCCAAGTGCCGCCTTGATCTGCGCGACCAGCATCAGCGCGCAGCGCTGCGCAGCCTCCTGGCCGTAAGCGAGATTGACATCGCCGCCGAGCCGGCCGGTCATGACCGCACCGTCCTTGAAGGGCAGCTGGCCGGAGACGTGGAGCAAACCACCCGCTTCGACCGCCGGCAGATAGGATGCGACCGGCGCGGCGGGCGGGGGCAAAGTGAGGCCAAGTTCGGCAAGCTTGCTGTCAACGCGGTCAGCCATGTAACGCCTCTTCTTCGGTTGGTGCCCAGCCAGTCCCAGCCCTGGCTTTCATCACCAGATGCAGAAAAGGTGATGCTTCGACAAGCTCGGGCGTGCGGTTGCTCGCATTCTATGCCGCAGGTAGCCCGGCGGCGAAGCGTTCGGCAATCCAGCGCTCCGCCTCGCGCCAGTCGTCGATCCTCGCATGGGCCGCCGGCGCCGGCGGCACGCTCGGCGCCATCGCGGGCTCGGAGACCATGTGCAGGCGGTGAACCTGCGGGGCGTGACGCGCGACCGAATCATGATGCACGGCGAGATCGTCGACGAACACGGTGACCGGATCGCCATGTTCAGCGACCAGCCGTGATACGGGATCGCCTTTGCCGCCCTGGTTGGTCTCGACGCGATGATCGATGCCAAAGCGCGCGAGTTGTTCGATCCGTGCCTGACGAACATGGTCGCCGAGATTGGTCAGGATGACGATATCGGCGGTTTCGGCGAGCGTCGCCAGTGCCTCGCGGGCGTGGGGCACCAAAGTCTGGCGCTCCATCTCGGCGGGGAAGAACTGATCGAGCATGCCCCACATTTCCTCGCGGCTGGGCGCGGGGGTGCCGTCGCGGCGCTTCATGCTGGCAGCGAAATCGCCGCCATCGGGGGAGAAGTCGATATCATGCGTTTCGCCCAGCCAGACGCCGAAATGGCGCACCATGTGGAGCAGGACTTCGTCGCAATCGCAGATCAGCAGGGGTTTCATTCGGACTCCAGGGCATGCCGCGCGGCGACAATGGCTTCGGGCTTCACATCCAGATCGGCGGCGCACGCGATGAGATCCGGCTCATAGGCTTCGAGAAAACCGAGCGCCGCCGCGAGCACAACCGGATCGGCGGCGCGGGACCGCAGATCCGCCGGTGTCAGCCCGGTGATATCGAGCAGCCGGCTTGCACGGCCTGGCTCGGCCAGCGTCCATGCCAGCGCTCTGAGCGCCAGCGCTCCGGCATCCTGATTTGTTTCTCGCGCGCGCATTGCCTATCAGCGGACCTGAACCGAAGGGATGGCTGCGCGTGGCAAAGAAGGTGCTCGTTGTCGAGGATAACGAACTCAACCTCAAACTTTTCTGCGATCTGCTCCGTGCGCATGAATATGTGGCGGAGGGCGTGCGTGACGGCCGCGAGGCGGTGGAGCGCGCCCGCGACTTCATGCCCGACCTGATCGTGATGGATATCCAGCTGCCGCATGTGAATGGCTTCGAGCTGATCGAGCAGCTCAAGGCCGACCCGGCGCTGCAGGCGATCCCGATCATGGCCGTGACCGCTTATGCCGGACGCGAGGACGAGGAGCGGATCCGCGCGGCGGGGGCGGACGCCTATGTGTCCAAGCCGATCGCGCTGACGCGATTCGTCGATGCGGTGGCGGGACTATTGTAGCGCGGCTCGCGCCCCGAGGGTTGCTGTAAACAAGGAAAGAGCCGCGAGGCATGCGCCTGCGGCTCTGGATCCCGGCCTTCGCCGGGATGATCGATCGGCGGCTTAGGCCGCCCGCTCGATCACTTGATCTTGGTTTCCTTGAACTCGACATGCTTGCGCACGACGGGATCATATTTCTTGAAGCTCAGCTTCTCGGTCTTAGTCCGCGGATTCTTCTTGGTGACGTAGAAGAAACCCGTATCAGCCGTGCTGAGAAGCTTGATCTTGACGGTGGTCGGCTTTGCCATGACCTGAAATCCTGTTTGCTGGAAAAGCAAAAGCGGCGAACATGCCGCCGCTCTCAAGCGCCGCCCGATGGCGGAACCAACCCTATATGTCAAGCACGATGGCCGTTTAACGTGGCGTTCACCTTCTGTGGCGCACCTTTCCCCAAAGGCGGGAGGTTGGGGGCATGGTACAGACACAAACGGGGATCGGACAGATCAGATCCGAGCTGGCAGCGCGACTCGGCTTGATCGGCGCTGTATCGGCGCGGCGACGTGTGGAAGATATCGCGATCGAGATCGGTGCGATTCGCGAAATCGCCCATCATCATGGCCTGTTTCCCGCAGTCGCCGTGTCCCGCGCGCTCGAATCGGCGCTGGCACGTGGCGAACGCGGTGCGCTGATCCAGGGCTGGCTCTCAATCCTCGGCGAAGCAATCGGCTGCGACCGCCAGGACCGCGCCGCCTGCGAAACCTTCGTCGCCGCCGGTTCAGTCCGCTTCTCGGCCTGACATCAGCGCATGGACGCGCTGATGGCCGCCTTCGTAGCGGCGATGCTCGCCCAGGCGAGCGACCGCACGCCGTGGCTGACAGCGATCCTCTCGACCCGATTCGCCCAATCTGGCTCAGGAGGGGCGGGCGCCGTGATCGCCGGCACGGCAATCTCATTGGCACTCATCAACGCGGTCGGCGCGATCGGCGGCGCGATCATCGGCCCGCGAATCTCTCCCAATGCGCAGAGCCTGTTACTGGCGCTCGCGCTTCTCTCGGCCGGCGTTTCTGCGCTTGTCGCGATCAAACCGCCGGACCGGTTGTCGGGCTGGCGGATCGGTGCCTTCATGACCAGCCTGTTGGGCGTCGCCATCCTGGGGCTCGGCGATCGCACCCAGTTCATCACGGCAGCGCTCGCCGCGCGCAGCCCGACACCAGCGCTTGCCGCGGTGGGCGCGACGCTCGGTGCGCTCGTCGTCAATGTTCCGGCGATCATCGCTGGCGAGGATGCGCGCAAGGCGCTGCCGCTCACAGCGATACGCATCGGCATCGGCGTGGTGTTCATCATCACCGGTGCCGTGATCGGCTTTTCGGCTCTTCGGCTGATCTAGCGCGTCGATCGCTCTGATCGGCATTAAGAACGACGATGCGGGAGCTTTCCGGCCTATGGATTCGTTGACTCAACGAACCCCGAAAGGAATCCGATCGATGGCCGAAACCGCTGCCGCACTGAAAACGCCGACTGACCTCAAGACCAACGCCGCCAGGACGGTTGCCGAGGCCCTGAACGGGCTGCTCGCCGATAGCTTCGCGCTCTACATCAAGACCAAGAACTTCCACTGGCACGTCTCGGGCCCGCATTTCCGCGATTATCATTTGATGCTCGATGAGCAGGCAGCCGAGATTTTCGCGATTACCGATGATATTGCCGAACGGGTCCGCAAGACCGGGAACACGACCTTGCGATCAATCGGCGATATTGCTCGGCACCAGTCGATCAGGGACAATGACCGCGATTTCGTCGCGCCCGGCGACATGCTGAGCGAGTTGCGCGACGACAATCTCAAGCTGGTCGAGGCGCTGCGCGAGGCCAAGGATATCGCCGATGGCGCGAGGGACAATGCCACCAGCGCCATGATCGACGACTGGACGGACCAGGCGGAACGCCGCGCCTGGTTCCTGTTCGAGGCAGGTCGCAAGGGCTGAGTTCCGGAACAAGCTGGCCCGGCATTTCGTTTTACGCCCATGACCATTGGAGAATGACCATGATTCGCTGGGCAATCACGTTTCTCGTCGTCGGGCTGGTACTCGCACTGCTCGGCTTTGGCGGTATTGGCGGCGCCTTTATCGGTATCGCCAAATTGCTGTTCTTCGTCGCGATCGCTTTGTTCGTGATCTTCCTCGTGCTTGGCCTGATGGCCGGCAAGGGCATCAGTAATGCGGCCCGCTAGCGGGATTTAGGGCGAGCTCGACCCTGGTCGAGTTTGCTTTGGGACCAAGGCTGATCAACCAGAGATCGGGCGGCGCGCCGAAACGCAACGGCACGCCGCTCGTTCCCAATCCGCCGGTGACGATCGTCGTCCGCGCGCCATCATGGACGATGCCGCAGAGATAGCGGTCCGTCGCGACCTTGGTCAGCGGGCCGATAATGGGAAACACCGCCTGCCCGCAATGCGTATGGCCCGCGAGGAACAGGCCGATGCCGGACGGCAGATGCGGCGCCACATCGGGCGAATGTGACAGCGCTATTCTTGCGCCGCTCAGCTGGTTCAGCGCCACGCCGGTCGCGAATGGATCGGCATGGCCGCTAAAGGCATCGCCTATCCCGGCGATGGCGAGCGGCCCTCTCGTAGTCGCCTGGTTGTGCAGCACCGTGATATGGGCCCGCGTCAGTGCGGCATCGATCTGCGCGGGACTCGTCCATTCGTCATGGTTGCCGAAGGTTGCCACGACACCAAGCGGCGCGCGAAGGCCCGAAAGCGGCGTGATCAACGCCTCGGCATAACCCCGGGCCGCAACCGGATCATGGCCATAGACGAAATCGCCCGCGATCAGCACGATATCGGGCTTGAGCGCGTTGATCTGCGCGACGATGCGCGACAGGCGGGCACCATCCATCGCGCCATTGCCGATATGGATGTCGCTGATCAGCACGGCGCGGATCGGTGCCGCACCGCGTGGCCAGTCGGGGAGGTTGATGCGGGTCTGGCGAACAATGGGATCAGCACGGGCGTTGTGAAGGCCCCACATCCACGCGATTGCGAACATCGTGCCGAGCACGAGCAGGACCTTGAGCAATCGGCGCATCCGGCCAAGCATAGCCGGGGCGCGGCCGAACGCCAGCAGGATCGCGCTGGCGGAACCGCGCCGCCGCGGCCATGTTGACGGACGATGCGTGACTTTGCCGACCTGCTCGATCACCTGATCTATACGCGCTCGCGCAACGCGAAGCTGAAGCTGATCGCCGATTATCTGGTGGCCACGCCCGACCCCGATCGCGGCTGGGCGATGGCGGCGCTGACCGGCAACCTCGACCTGCCCGCAGTGAAGCCGGCGATGATCCGCGCACTGATCGAGGAGCGGGTCGATCCGGTGTTGTTCCACATGAGCCGCGATTATGTCGGCGACAGCGCCGAGACGGTGGCCTTGCTCTGGCCGACACCGAAGGCGCCCCCCGAGGACGCCGAGCCGCTCACGGTGGCGCAGGTTGTCGACCGGCTCGCCACTTTGTCCCGCTCCGACGCGCCGGCTGCACTGGCAGGGATGCTCGACCGGCTCGATGCCGATGAACGGTTCGCGCTGCTCAAAATGGCGACTGGCGCGCTCAGGATCGGCGTGTCGGCGCGACTGGCCAAGACGGCCCTGGCTCAGGCCTTCGGGCTCGATGTCGAGGCGGTAGAGGAAGTGTGGCACGGCATCGCGCCGCCTTATGCTTCGCTGTTCGCCTGGGCCGAAGGACGCGGAAGCCAGCCGACCGCCGCCAATGTGCCCGTGTTCCGGCCCTTCATGCTCGCCCATCCGCTCGAGGATCTCCGCGTCAGCCTCGAGGATTATGCGGCCGAGTGGAAATGGGACGGCATTCGCGTCCAGCTCGTCCATGTCGGCGGCGAGACCCGGCTCTACAGCCGCGCGGGCGACGATATTACCGGCAGCTTTCCCGAGGTTGCGCGCGACTTCACTATGCCCGGCGTGCTCGATGGCGAGCTGATGGTGAAAGGTGAATTCCAAGGCGGCGGGCGCGAGGAGGGCGGGGGTGCCGCGAGCTTCAACGCGCTTCAGCAGCGGCTTGGGCGCAAGATCGTCTCGGCGAAGATGCTCGCCGACTATCCGGCCTTCGTCAGGCTCTATGACATCCTGTTCGACGGACCTGAGGACCTGCGCGAACTGCCCTGGTCAGACCGACGGCCGCGCCTCGAAGCTTTTGCCGGGCGACTCGATCCGGAACGGTTCGATGTGAGCCAGGTGATCGATGCGGCTGACTTTACCGAACTCGAAGCTATCCGGGCTGGCGCGCGCGATGCGGCGATCGAGGGCGTAATGCTCAAGCGCCGCGATTCCCCCTATGTGACCGGCCGCCGCGTCGGCCTCTGGTATAAATGGAAACGCGATCCGCTGACCGCCGATTGCGTGATGATGTATGCGCAGCGGGGCAGTGGCCGGCGTTCCTCCTTTTATTCCGACTATACATTCGGCTGCTGGACCGACGATGGCGAACTGCTGCCGGTCGGCAAGGCCTATTCGGGGATCACCGATGAGGAGCTGAAATTCCTCGACCGCTTCGTACGCGGCAGCACGCTCAACCGGTTCGGGCCGGTGCGCGAGGTTGAAAAGACTTTGGTGCTCGAGATCGCGTTCGATTCGATCCACGCCTCCAAACGCCACAAATCGGGGGTGGCGATGCGCTTTCCCCGGATCGCCCGGATCCGCACCGACAAACCGGCCGCGGAGGCGGATACGATCGCCGGGTTGAAGCGCCTGATCACCTGATGTTGGATAATTTCGGTAGGCTGTATAGCGCACCTTTGATGGTTTCGATATCGTAACATACTCGCCTAGCACCCGTCTCAAGCCATTGTTCATACGAGAAATAATGTCCGCCTTCACCCTGGCCGCCCTGCTGATGATCGCGTCGGGATCGATCCATGCGATCGTCAACGCGATCGTGAAGGGCGGGCGTGACAAGGCGGCCGGGCGGGCGGTGACGGACGGCACCAGCGCGATCCTACTGCTGCCCTTCACCCTGTTCGTCCCACTGCCGCACGGCGCCTGGATCTGGCTGGCGGCGAGCGCGGTGATCCATTGCTTTTATCTCTACGCGCTGATCCGCGCGTACCGCATCGCCGATCTCTCCGCCGCCTATCCGGTGCTGCGCGGAACGGCGCCGCTGATCACGGCGCTGGTGACGCTCGGATTCCTGCGCGAATCCGCGACCATCAGCCAGATCGCCGGGATCGCGCTGATCGGGGCCGCCATGTTCGTAATGATCGCCGGCCGCCATATCGGCCGGGCCGCGCTCGGCTGGTCACTGGCGACGGGCATGTGCATCGCCGCCTACACGGTGGTCGATGCGATCGGCGTGCGCGCCGCGCCGAACCCCGATTCCTATATCGTCTGGCTGTTCGTGCTGATGGGTGCGGCGGTGGTGCTGATGTTCGGCATTCTCTCCCGCGGCGCGATGTTCATCGCGGCGCGGGCGCAGTGGCGGCCGGGCGTGATGGCCGGTGCGCTCTCGATCCTGACCTATGGCATGGCGCTGACCGCCTTCTCGCTCGGCCCGACCGCCCCGCTCGCGGCACTCCGCGAAACGGGCATGGTGACGGCACTCATTATTTCGATCCTGTTTCTGAAGGAGCGCGCGACAGCAGGGCGGATTGCGGGTGTCTTCAGCATCCTGGCGGGGGCGGCGCTGATCCTGGCTGGTTGACGTCCCCACGATCCTGAACGACGCTTGCGCCTATGGCCAGAAAACCTCGTCGCCAGATCGTCAATTTCACCGGATCCCCCGCGATCAAGATCGGCGCGCCATCGCCGCGCACCGATATCTATTATTGGGTGATGGAGATGAGCTGGCCGGCGTTCATCGCGCTCGCGTCGGCGATCTTCATTGCGATCAACCTGGCGTTCGGCCTGATCTACGCGGCGCTACCGGGCACGGTCGCGAATGCCGAGCCGGGCTCGATCATCGATGGCTTTTTCTTCTCCGTCGATACGCTGGGGACGGTCGGATACGGCGTGATGGCGCCGGCCAACCGGTTCGGTCACAGCATCGCTTCGGTCGAGATCCTGACTGGGCTGTTCTTTTCGGCCACGATCACCGGACTGATCTTCGCGCGCTTCGCCCGGCCGCGGCAGAGCCTCGAGTTCAGCCGGGTGGCGGTGATCGGCCGCTATGGGGACAAGAAGGCGCTGATGGTGCGGGTGGCCTCCACCCGCTCTCACCCGCTCGCCGAGGCTAGCGCGCAAATGTCCTATCTGCGCACGGTGCACATGCCCGACGGCCGTACCTTTCGCAGCCTGACCACATTGCCGCTGATCCGCGACGTGAACCCGTTGCTCGGCCTGTCCTGGACTCTGGTTCATCTGCTGGAAGACGACAGCGCGGTGCTCGAGGCGCTGGCGGGCCCGGACCGCTTCATGCTGACGGTGACGATCGGCGGAATGGACACCTTGCTGGCCAGCCCTTCACAGGGCGGCGCACGCTATGATCGCGAGCATGTGTTGATCGACCATGAGTTCGTCGATGTGATCTCCGACGAGAATGGCACGATCAAGCTCGACATAACCCTGCTCCACGAGACGTTGCCAATCGATAGCTGAAGGATCATTTCGTCCAGCTGGCGAGCCAGTCGGCGAGCGCTTGCGGGCTCATGCTGCGCGCATCGGCCAGTGCAGCGGTGTGACCGGCGTTGAGCAGGCGATCAGTGCGCGGATCGACAATCAGGACGGACGGCACACCCTCGAGCCGGTTCGTTATGCCGTAATGCGCGGGAATATCGAGATTCTTGTCGAACCGACCGACATCGACGACCGCAACCTCATATTTGGCGGCGACGAACTTGCGGAGCTCGCGCAACTCCATCGTGCCCGCGAGCAACCGGCAATCGAGGCACCAGTTTCCGCCGAGATCGATCAGCAGGAGTTTGTGATGCGCCCTGGCGCGCGCCTTGGCGGCGGCAACGACAGCGCGCGCGTTCGCCTGCTCATTATAAGGAAGCGGCAAAGGCTTGGCGAGCTGGTCGAAGCTTGCGATCGACACGCGCGGAGCTGGCGCGGCCAGGGCCGGCGTGGCGAGGGCGAGAGCAAGCAGAGCGATGAAGGGACGCATGCCCGAATCCTTGAAAGAGAAACTCACGACTCGATTAACGCCGGATTCGCCGCTTCGGGCACCAAAGAAAAACCCGACGTGCCGTAAAGCACGCCGGGTCTTGATCCTGTCGCCCGGGGGCCGAAGCCTTAGGCGATCGAGGTGAGATTCACCGCCGCATATTTGCCGCGCCGATCGACCTCGAGTTCGAACTCGAGACGGTCGCCCTCGTTGAGGCTGGTCATCCCGCCGCGCTCGACGGCCGAGATGTGGACGAAGGCGTCAGGCTGGCCGTCATCGCGCTGAATGAAGCCGAAGCCCTTCATCGCGTTGAAGAATTTGACAGTGCCCGTCGCCTTCTCGCCAGTCAGCTGACGCTGCGGGCCAGCGCCACCGGCACCGCCGCGCGCACCACCCGGCCCCGCATCACGATCGCGCGGCGGGCCGCGGTCCGTGACGGGGAGAGGTTCGCCCTCGATCTTGAGGTCGGTCGCCGAGATACGGCCGCCACGATCGACGAGGGTGAAGCCGAGCGGCTGTCCCTCCGCCAGACCGGTCAGGCCAGCCTGCTCGACCGCGGAGATGTGCACGAACACATCCTCGCCGCCATCATCGCGAACGACGAAGCCGAAGCCCTTCTGGCCGTTGAAGAATTTTACGACACCGGTGCCTTCGCCGACGACCTGGGGCGGCATGCCGCGGCCACCGCCACCGCCTGCTCCACCGCCGAAGCCGCCGCCGCCGCCGCTGCGGAAACCACCGCCGCCGCCACCGCCGAAGCGATCACCGCCACCGCCGAATCGGTCTCCACCGCCACCGAAGCGATCACCACCGCCGCCAAAGCGGTCACCACCGCCAAAGCCGCTGTCGAATCCGCCTTCACCGCCGAAACCGTCACGCTTGTCGCGCCCGCGCCCGCCGCGATCCCCGCGGCGTCCTTTATCGAAACTCATGCCCTGTTCGTCTTCCCGGCTCGTCCAAATCGCCATATCAACACCCCCGCGCCGGACGAAAAGCGCGGGTGTTCGGACGCCAAACCAATCGCGCCACCGAGTCGGTGTAGCGTAATTCCCACTAGCCTGCGAACAAATTCGTCGGAAATACGGCAGGATCGGTCGAAGCTTTGCCACTGTTGCAGAAACATCATGCCTTGCGCCGCCCCGAGCGAGGCGGCAGACGCACCTTATGTCGATCGTAGCGCTCCTTTCCGACCCCGCCGCCTGGGCGGCACTCGCCACGCTGATCGTGATGGAGGTGGTGCTCGGAATCGACAATTTGATCTTCATTTCGATCCTCTCGAACAAGCTGCCCGAGGGCCAGCGCGCGCGAGTGCGGCGCGTCGGCATCGGCCTCGCGCTGATCCTCCGGCTTGTATTGCTATCGACGATCGCCCTGATCGCCCGGATGGTCGTGCCGGTATTCGATCTCGGCTTGACTGGCGGGCTCAACGCGCATGGCGAGCCGAGCTTCGAGACCGCCTTTTCGATTCGCGACCTGATCCTGATCGCGGGCGGCATCTTCCTGCTGTGGAAGGCGACGAGCGAAATCCATCACAGCATGGACCCGGACGATTCGGGCGAGACGCTCGATAAAAAGGGCCGGGCTGTGATGAGCTTCGGCGCCGCGATCGTACAGATCCTGTTGCTCGACATGGTGTTTTCGATCGATTCGATCCTGACCGCGATCGGCATGACCGACGATCTGCCGGTGATGTTCGTCGCCGTGATCGTCGCGGTCGGCGTGATGCTGTTCGCAGCGACCCCGCTTGCCGATTTCATCGCGCGCAACCCGACGGTGGTGATGCTTGCGCTCGGCTTCCTGCTGATGATCGGCGCGGTGCTGATCGCCGACGGCTTCGGCGTGCATGTCCCCAAGGGCTATATCTATAGCGCCATGGCCTTTTCCGCAGGGGTCGAGACGCTCAACATCCTGTCGCGCAAGGCGCGGGAGCGGAAGAAGGCGGCGGGTGCGGGCCATTGAGCGCAGGGAGTTTCGCGTATAGGCGAGGCCGATGACTGTATATCTGCACGAAGAAGACATTCCCGCCGACCTGTTCGCCGCCGGCGCGGACATCGCCGTCGATACCGAGACGATGGGGCTGATCACGCCGCGCGACCGGCTGTGTGTCGTTCAGCTTTCCGACGGCGGGCCCGACGAGCATCTCGTCCGCTTCTCCCCCGGCAGCGACTATGCCGCGCCGAATCTGCGCGCGCTGCTCGGCGATCCGGCGCGCGTGAAGCTCTATCATTTCGCGCGCTTCGACCTTGCCGCGATCAAACATTATCTCGGCACAGATGCGGCGCCCGTCTATTGCACCAAGACCGCGTCGCGGCTGGTGCGCACGTATACCGACCGGCACGGGCTGAAGGAGCTGGTTCGCGAGTTGCTCGGGCAGGATATTTCCAAGGCGCAGCAATCCTCGGACTGGGGTGGGCCGATCCTGTCGGATGCGCAGAAGGATTATGCCGCGTCCGATGTGCGCTATCTCCACCGGCTGCGCGAAGAGCTCGACCGGAGACTGGAGCGCGAAGGCCGTGCGGGCCTTGCCAAGGCTTGTTTCGATTTCCTGCCCTCCCGGGCCGATCTCGATCTCGCTGGCTGGCCGGAAATCGATATCTTTGCGCATATCTAGAATCATGGCCGCCCGACGCCCCAGACCAGACGAGAATGCCCGTGTCTGAGGCAGCGGTCAGCGTTCGCTCGGCGCGACAGATCTGGGCGGCGCCGGGCAGCAGCCATGATCGGGTGATCGGCGTGCTGCGACTCGTGCTGCCGGTTCTGATCGGCGTGCTTGCGGCGTTCCTGGTGATGATGCCGCTTGCCGGTTCGGGCGATGTCAGCTTCCTGCTCGACAAAAACAAGGTCGAGGTCGCGAAGGAGCGGCTGCGGATCCAGGCGGCCACGTATCGCGGCGAGGACGGAAAGGGCCAGCCCTTCAGGATAAACGCAGGCTCGGCTGTCCAGAAGAGTTCGGCCTCGCCGATCGTCCAGCTCGACCGGCTCGCCGCCGAGATCGGGCTTGGCGACGGACCGGCGCGAATCGTCGCCGACCATGGCCGCTACAATATCGACAGCCAGCAGGTGATGCTCGACGGCCCGCTGCGCTTCAACGCCGCCGGCGGTTATCAACTCGATACCAATGACGCGACCGTCGACCTGAAGACCCGGCAGATGCACAGCGGCGGCGCGGTGACGGGCACGGTGCCGCAGGGGACATTCAGCGCTGCGCGTCTTTCCGCCGATCTCGAAACGCATGTCGTGCGGCTCGACGGCAACGCGCGCTTGCGGATCGTGCCGCGAAAGAGGAGATAGGCCGCCATGGCTCATCCGACCCGCATGATCGCGCTCGCCGCTTTCCTTTTCACCAGCGGCGCAAGCGCGCAGAACCGGCACGATTCGGGCGCACCGATCAATTTCGGCGCCGACCATATCGAGCTTCAGGACAAGGCGAATCGCGCGATCCTGACCGGCAATGTCTCGGTCCGCCAGGCTGAGATGACGCTCAATTCAGCGCGGATGACGGTCGCCTATACCGGACAGGTGATCGACGGCAGCCCGCAGGTCTCGCGGCTCGACGCCGCCGGCAGCGTGACGGTGACCCGGCCCGACCAGACCGCGCGTAGCCAGTTTGCGGTCTATGACCTCAACCGGCGCGTCATCACCATGCTGGGCGGGGTCACCTTGATCCAGGGCGGCAATACCGTGAATGGCGGGCGGCTGACGATCAACCTCGATACCGGCCGCGCCGTGATCGACGGCTCCGCGGTCGGCGGCGGCGCGCCGGGCACCGTGACGAGCAGCGGCGGCCGCGTGACCGGCACATTCTCGGTGCCGAAGCGGAACTAAATCCCCGGATCGGCGCCTTTTTCATCGCGCCCGCCGCGCGGCACTTTCCTTGTTCCCGTGTCTGTTGCATGAGCGCCCCTGAACGAGCACATGCACAAAGCCTGCCAAATGCGACCCGGCAGGCTTTCGCTAACCTGTTTATGCGAGCACGGGATCTGTGATGGCGGATGTGAACACCCTCGAAGCTGTCGAACCGATCAGCGAAGCGCCGGTGATGAAGGGCCTGTCGGTCGTGTCGATCGCCAAATCCTATGACAAGCGCGTCGTGCTCTCGGACGTGTCGGTTTCTGTCGGGCGCGGCGAGGTGATCGGGCTGCTTGGGCCGAACGGCGCCGGCAAGACGACCTGTTTCTATTCAGTGATGGGCCTGGTGAAGCCCGATTCGGGCCGCATCCTGCTCGACGGCGACGATATCACCGGGCTGCCCATGTATCGCCGGGCGATTCTCGGGCTCGGCTACCTCCCGCAGGAAACATCGATCTTTCGCGGCCTGACGGTCGAGAAGAATATCCTGACCGTGCTCGAGCTGGCCGAGCCCGATCCGGCGGCCCGGGCGACGCGGCTGGAAACGTTACTCGAGGAATTCGGCCTGACCCGGTTACGCGACTCACCGGCGATGGCGCTTTCGGGCGGCGAGCGCCGCCGCGCCGAGATTGCCCGGGCGCTTGCCGCCGACCCTTCGATCATGCTGCTCGACGAGCCGTTTGCCGGCATCGATCCGATCTCGATCGCCGATATTCGCGACCTGGTATGCGAGCTGAAGAAGCGCGGTATCGGCGTGCTGATTACCGACCATAATGTCCGTGAGACGCTCGAAATCGTCGACCGCGCCTATATCATCTATGATGGCCGGGTGCTGTTCACCGGCTCGCCGGCGGAGCTTGTCGCCGATTCCAACGTCCGGCGGCTCTATCTGGGCGAGGGCTTCTCGCTCTGACTCAATGAGCCTCGCCCCACGCCTCGATCTGCGGCAGTCGCAATCCCTGGTGATGACGCCGCAGTTGCAGCAGGCGATCCGCCTGCTCGCGCTGTCGAACCTCGAGGTCGAGGGCTTCATCGCCGAGGAAATCGAGAAGAACCCGCTGCTCGAATCGAGCGCGCCCGAGGATGAAGGCCCGACCCTCGAACGCGAGGGCCCGGAGGATTTTGGCCCAGAACCCCGCACCGAACCGGCCAGCGCCGACGAATTGCTGATGGGCGGAGACAGCACCGGCGAGGCCTCGCTCGACGTCGATTTCACCGCCGAGAGCTTCCATCACGACAGCGTCGCCGACGGCGGCGGCGGGATGGACGGCACGCTCGGCATGAACGGGGCAAGCGGCGGGATGGGCGAGGACGGACCCGATCTCGATGCCTTCGCCGATACCGGGCTCAGCCTCGCCGACCATCTGCTTGCCCAGGCCGGGCCAGTGGTGGATGGCGCAGACGCCTTTATCGCAGCGCATCTGATCGATCAGATCGACGAGACCGGGTATCTGACGGTGCCCCTGCTCGAGATCGCCAACCGGCTCGGCGTAGCGCTTGCGCGGGTCGAGCACGTGCTCGGCATCATCCAGACCTTCGATCCGACGGGTGTAGGCGCGCGATCGCTGGCGGAATGCCTCGCGCTTCAGGCGAAGGAGGCCGATCGTTACGATCCGTGTATGGCGCGGCTGATCGACAATCTCGACCTCGTCGCGCGCGGCGAACTCGCGCGGCTGAAGCGGATCTGCGATGTGGATGACGAGGACCTCGCCGACATGATCCGCGAGTTGCGCGGTTATGATCCGAAGCCCGGCTGTCGTTATGGCGGCGAAGCGATGCAGGCGGTTGTGCCCGACATCTTCGTCGCGCAGCGCAAGGGCGGCTGGGCGATCGAAATCAACGCAGCGACGCTGCCCCGGCTGCTGGTCAATCGGGGCTATTATGTCGAGCTGTCGGGGGGGCATCAGGACAAGGCGTCCAAGGCGTGGCTCTCCGAATGCCTCGCCAGCGCCAACTGGCTGGTCAAGGCGCTCGACCAGCGCCAGCGCACCATCGTCAAGGTCGCGACCGAGATCGTCAAGCAGCAGGAGGCGTTCTTCGTCCACGGCGTTTCGCACCTGAAGCCGATGACGCTCCGCCAGGTCGCCGACGAGATCGAGATGCACGAATCGACCGTGAGCCGGGTGACCAGCAACAAATATCTGAGCTGCGCGCGGGGGCTCTATGAGCTCAAATATTTCTTCACGAGCGCGATCCAGTCTTCGGACGGCGGCGATGCGGTGTCGGCTCAGGCAGTGAAGAGCGCGATCAAGGCACTGATCGCGGCGGAGGAGCCCAAGGCGATCCTCAGCGACGACACGCTTGTCGAGTTGCTCAACGCGAAGGGCTTCGACATCGCGCGGCGCACGGTCGCGAAATATCGCGAGGCGCTAGGCATTGGCAGCTCGGTGCAGCGGCGGCGGCAAAAAGCGCTGGAAGGCGCGGGTTAGTGCACTATATTTCCGGTTTGATCGCTGAAACCTCGCGACTCCGTCACCTCGCGACATCCCTGGCACTTGCGCCGCCGGCGCCGCTGGAATTCGGGCTAGCCTTTCTCACGGTCGACAATGACGATGTGATCAGAATTGCCGGCGAAAGCAGCCCGATCGATGTCGGTTATGACAGCCGGGGGCTGGACGCCGCCTTCATCCCGATTGTGCTCTCGCTCTCCGCGCAGGGCGCGATCCTTTATGTTCAGACTGATTATTGGGGCGGCAGCGGCGAACAGGGTGCCTTGCTGGCAGAGAACGGGCGTGCCGTTTTCGGGCCCGAGCATCGCGGCATCCTGCCGGGGCCGATTAGCCGGGCGCTTGCGCTGATGGGCGTGGTCTGCGGACCTGAAGATTTCGACGAGTTCGAGGCAGTGGGACTGGAACGCCATCGGAGCAACGACGGCTGGCGAGAGGTCGCCATCGAGGAGCCCGGAAGGTCCTAGCCCGAAGGAAGCGGCAAAGGACCTTGGAGGGTGCAAGCCGACGCTGTACCGCTTCGGCTCTAGCCTCGATTCTCGGAGAACCCAATGACGACGATCCAGGACATCCCCCTCAAGACCATCGCCGGCCAGGATGACAGCCTCGCCAACCATGCGGGCAAGGTGCTGCTGGTCGTCAATGTCGCATCCAAATGCGGGCTGACCCCGCAATATGAGGGGCTGGAAAAGCTCCATGCCGCGTATCGCGATCGCGGCTTCGAGGTGCTCGGCTTTCCGGCCAATAATTTCGGCGCCCAGGAGCCGGGGACTGACGCCGAGATCGCCGAATTCTGCTCGCTGACCTATGATGTGGACTTCCCACTCTTCTCCAAGATCAGCGTCGTCGGCAAGGACAAGCATCCGCTGTACGCCGCGCTGACCGCGGCGCAGCCCGACGCAATCAGCACCAATGGCGGCGGGATGCGGGAAAGGCTGGCCGGGCACGGGATCACGCCCAACCCCGAACCCGAGATATTGTGGAATTTCGAGAAGTTCCTGATCAGCCGGGGCGGCGAGGTCGTCGCCCGCTTCGCGCCTGACACCGCCCCGAACGATCCGGCGATCGTCATTGCGATCGAACGCGAACTGGCGGTCGGACAATGATCATCGTCACCGGGAGCGCGACCGCGCGGCCGGACAGTTTCGCGGCTTTGCGCCAGGCGAGCCTCGACCATGTCCGCCGGTCGCGTACGGAGCCTGGCTGTATCAGCCACGCGGTGCACGTCGATTGCGAGGACCCGCTGCGACTGGTGTTTTTCGAATGCTGGCAGGACATGGCCACGCTGAAGGAGCATTTTCGGCAGCCGGGATCAGCCGAGTTCATGGCGGCGGTGCGCAGCCTGGCGGCCTCGAGCGAGCCAATCGCGATGTACGAAGCGAACGTGGCCTGATCCGCGCGCCGGTTTCAGCTCAGCTCAGTCGTCCTCATCCTCATAGCCGGAGAGTGCGAGCGCCCGCGCCTTGATCTGGCGGGTCACGCACCAATGGACGAGCGCCTCCTCGCGGCCATGGGTAACCCAGACCTCGCGCGGCGCAATCTCCATCAGGGTGTCGGTCAGCTCGTCCCAATCAGCATGGTCGGAGAGGATAAGCGGCAGCTCGACTCCGCGCTGCACCGCGCGCTGACGAACGCGCATCCAGCCAGAGGCCATCGCCGTGATCGGATCGGGCAGGCGGCGCGACCAGCGATCATTGAGCGCGCCGGGTGGTGCGATCACGATCCGGCCCTTGAGCTCGGCCTTGCTCGCCTCCGTGGCCGGTCGGAGCTCGCCGAGCGCTACGCCGTGCTCGACATAGAGATCGCACAGCCGCTGCAGCGCGCCGTGTACATAGATGGGATCGTCGAAGCCCCGCGCGCGCAGCTCCGCGATCACCCGCTGCGCCTTGCCGAGCGCATAGGCGCCGACCAGAACACAGCGATCGGGATTGGCGTGGAGGGCAGTGGTCAACTTGTCGATCTCGTCGCCGGTTTCGGGATGGCGGAACACCGGCAGGCCGAAGGTGGCCTCAGTGATGAAAACGTCGCATCTGATGGGCTCGAATGGGGCGCAGGTCGGGTCGGCGCGGCGCTTATAGTCGCCCGAGACGACGATCGTCTCGCCGCGATACTCGAGCACGATCTGCGCCGAGCCCAGGACATGGCCGGCGGGTACGAAACGTACCGCCACGCCTCCCATCAGTATGACTTCGCCATAGGCCACCGGGTGGCCGGGCTGCGGGCCGTAGCGCGCCTCCATGATCGCAAGCGTTTCGGGCGTTGCCCAGACTGCCTCATGGCCGCCACGGGCGTGATCGGCATGGCCGTGGGTGACGAGGGCCCTTGGCATGGGGAGGGAGGGATCAACCCACATGCCGGCGGGCTTCACATGGATGCCGTGAGGTTGGGGATCGATCCAGTCGCCGAGCTTCGCCATCATGCCTATATGGATGGGATGCGCCCGAGTTCCCAGTGACCGATCTCCCCGCCCCCCTTGCCAATTGGTTCGCGTCACGCGGCTGGGCGCCGCGATCGCATCAGCTCGACATGCTCGATGTCGGCCGGGCCGGGCGGCACGGGCTGCTTGTCGCCACAACGGGTGCCGGCAAGACGCTGGCCGGGTTCCTGCCGACGCTTGCCGAACTCATCGAGACGCCGACTGACGGCCTTCACACGCTCTATGTCTCACCGCTGAAGGCGCTCGCGGTCGATGTGCAACGTAACCTGCTCACGCCCGTAGAGGAGATGGGGCTCGATATCCGGATCGAGACCCGCACCGGCGACACCCCGTCCGATCGCAAGGCACGGCAGCGGGTGCGGCCGCCGCAGATCCTGCTGACCACGCCCGAATCGCTCAGCCTGCTTCTCTCCTACCCGGACAGCCTGCTGATGTTCGACGGGCTGAAGACCATTGTCGTCGATGAGGTCCATGCCTTTGCCACCGGCAAGCGGGGCGACCTGCTCTCCCTGTGCATGGCGCGGCTGCAGCGCCTGGCGCCGGGGCTTCGCCGGGTCGCGCTGTCGGCGACGGTGGCCGACCCGGACGGCTATCGCGCCTGGCTCGCCCCTGATGGCGATATCGACCAGGTGACATTGGTGCAGGGCGAGCCCGGCGCCGACCCGAATATCGCGATCCTTTTGCCCGAGGGGCGCGTGCCATGGGCGGGCCATTCGGGGCGCTATGCCGCCGAGCAGGTGATGGCCGAGATCGAGACCCACAAGACCTCGATCATCTTCTGCAACACGCGGAGCCTTGCCGAGCTGATTTTCCAGGATTTGTGGAAGGTCAACGCGATGCAGCTGCCGATCGGCATCCATCATGGCAGCCTTTCGCTCGAAGCCCGCCGCAAGGTGGAAGCGGCGATGGCCGCGGGCAAGCTGCGCGCGCTGGTCGCGACGGCGAGCCTCGATCTCGGGGTCGATTGGGGCGATGTCGATTGCGTCGTGCAGATGGGGGCGCCCAAGGGATCGTCACGGTTGCTGCAGCGGATCGGGCGCTCGAACCACCGGCTCGATGAATCGTCCGAGGCCGTGATCGTACCCGGAAACCGCTTCGAATATCTCGAGGCGCGTGCCGCGCTCGACGCGGTGGTGGCAGGGGAGCTCGATCCGGACATTTTCCGCAGCGGCGCGCTCGACGTGCTTGCCCAGCATATCATGGCCTGTGCCTGCGCGGCGCCCTTCCGCCAGGAGGACATGCTCGACGAAATCCGCTCCGCCTTGCCTTATTCTGCGCTGGAAACGGAGACGTTCGAGCGGGTGCTCAGCTTCATCCGCGATGGCGGCTATGCGCTGAAGGCCTATGAGAAGTTCAAGCGCCTCACCCAGGATCCCGACGGAACCTGGCGCGTCAGCCATCCGAGCTTCGTCGCGCAGCACCGGCTGAATGCGGGCATCATCGTCGAGGCGACGATGCTGACGGTGCGCTTCAAGAACGGGCGGTCGCTCGGCAAGGTCGAGGAGGCTTTTGCCGCGTCGATGAGCCCCAAAGACACTTTCTTCTTTGCCGGCATGAGCCTCGAGGTCGAGCGGATCGATACCGAGGATCTGGTGGTGCGGGCGACCAGCCGGCCGGCGCGCATCCCCACTTATGGCGGCGCGCGCATGCCGATCTCGACCAATTTGGCGGACCGCGTGCGTGGGTTCCTGTCGCAGGGCGAAGAGTGGCAACGCTTCCCGGACGATGTGCGCGAATGGCTCGAAGTCCAGGCCTATCGCTCACGCCTGCCCGAGCCCGACCAGCTGCTGGTCGAGACCTTTCCTCGCGAAGGGCGGCATTACATGGTGGCCTATAGCTTCGAGGGCTGGAACGCGCACCAGTCGCTCGGCATGCTGCTGACGCGGAGGATGGAGACACAAGGGCTGAAGCCCTTGGGCTTCGTCGCGAGTGATTATTCGATCGCCTGTTATTCGCTCGACCCTGTCATTGATCCGGCCAGCCTATTCTCGCCCGATATCCTCGAGCATGAATTCGTCGACTGGGTGCAGGAATCGGCACTGCTCAAGCGCGCCTTTCGCGAGGTGGCGGTGATCGGCGGGCTGGTCGAGCGCCAGCATCCGGGCAAGCGCAAGACCGGCAAGCAGGTCACTTTCTCGACTGACCTGATCTATGACGTTCTGCGCAAATATGAGCCGACCCATTTGCTGCTCCAGGCGGCATGGGCCGATGCGCGCGCGAAGATGACGGATGTCGGCCGCCTCGCCCATCTGCTCGACCGTGCCGCGGAGACGATGCTGCACGTGACGCTCGACCGCGTCTCGCCGCTCGCGGTGCCTGTCCTGACGCTGATCGGGCGCGAGCGGATCGCGATGGGCCTTGCCGACGACGCATTGCTGCTCGAGGCCGAAGGGCTGGCGGCGGAGGCAATGCGGCTCGATTGAATAGGGTGCAGACCCATTACTAATGAGGTCGAGATGGAGACAAAAAGGGTCGCTGTGAGGGAGGGCGCGCAGCCAGATAGCGGTGTCTATCTGGCAAGCGTCCGACCCCGCCAGCGGCCCTTTTCGTCCCACCGCTTCGCGGCAGCCCTGTCCGGGCGCTGTGGAGCGTCGGAACGCTCAAACGAGGGAACGAGCCCCGTTTTTCGCGCTCCTCCTCCCACAGCATCCCGGACAGGGCTGTCTAGACCTCATTAGTAATGGGTCTGCACCCTTATATTTCATCAACTTGTTCAAACCCCTTGTTGAAGGTCCGAAACGGGCGTAGCTTCATTTCATGCGCGGAATAGCCGCCCTCCTTCTCACCCTCACGGCCGCTCCAGGAGCTTTGCCGGCGGGTCAGGTTGCGGTCCCTCCTCCTGTCCAAAGCGTGCTGGCGATCGGCGATGCCGGTTCGCGTATGACTGTGCCGGTTACCATCGGCAGCACCGGACCCTATCAATTCATCATCGATACCGGTGCCGAAAGAACCGTGATCTCGCGCGAGCTGGCCGCCACGCTCGGCCTGTCGCCGGGCCGCGAGGTTCGGCTGACGGCGATGACCGGGACAAGCAATGTCGGCACCGTCGTCATTCCATCGCTGACCGTGAGCAGCATCGCCAGCAAATCGATCGAGGCGCCGGCCCTGTTCTCCGCCAATCTCGGCGCGCCGGGAATGCTCGGGATCGACACGCTCAGGGGCCACTCGCTCTCGATCGATTTCGAAAAGAACAGCATGACGCTGCAAGCTTCGGCGAAGCGCGGGCATGAGGACATACGCGGCGACGATATCGTGATCCAGGCGAAGAGCGCCTATGGTCAGTTGATCGTGACCCAGGCCTTTTACCGTGGCCGGCGGATCAGCGTCGTCATCGATACGGGTGCCCAGGTCAGCATGGGCAATTCAGCGTTGCGCGAGCGGATGCGCCGTGAACTGAAGAAGGCGCCGGAGCAGATCGTGCTGACGAGCGTCACCGGCCAGACCGTGCACGCCGATTATACCCAGATCGAGCGGCTGGACATTGGCGGGGTCGGGTTCAACCATTTGCCCGTCGCCTTTGCCGACGTCGCGCCATTCCGCAAATTCGGGCTGACCAAGCAGCCGGCGCTGATGCTCGGCATGGATGCCCTGCGCCTGTTCCGGCACGTCGATGTCGATTTCGCCAATCGCGAAGTCCGCTTCTCGCTGCCCCGCGATGCGCTTCGGGATCATTTCTAAGCCGCTCGCAAAAGGACCCGGCCGGGAAAAGCCTCATATGATGCGTGGTCCCTTCTTCCTTTCCCTGCTGCTGGCCTTGGCAGCGCCGGCTTCAGGCGGGCAGGGCGGGGTTGAAACACCGCCGGCGCCGACTCCCGAAGACCGGATCGGTTTCACCAACAGCAACGAGCGCATGTCGGTGCCCGTCACCATCGCCGGTGCGGGTCCCTACCGCTTCATCGTCGACACCGGCGCGCAGCGCACCGTAATTTCTCGCGAACTTGCCGGGACCCTCGGCCTCACAGCCGGGCCGAATGCGCGACTGACGGCGATGACGGGGGCTTCCGATGTCGGCACCGTCGTCATCCCGATGATCAGCGTCAGCACGATCGGCGGCACACGGATCGAGGCGCCATCGCTCGAATCGCGCAATCTCGGCGCTGCCGGCATGCTCGGCATCGATACGCTGCAGAATACCATGCTCTCGATCGACTTCGATCACCAGATCATGACGGTAACGCCCTCCGCCGCGCGCAAGCGCCGTGTCGAAGCTGCGCCCGGCGATATCGTGGTGCATGCGAAAAATCTCTATGGCCAGCTGATCGTGACCGATGCCCGGTATCGCGGCCAGCGCGTCCAGGTGATCCTCGATACCGGATCGGGCATCACCATGGGCAATCTTGCACTGCAGAAACGGGTCGCCCGGCGCAACAAGGATATCCACCCGATTCAGCTCATCGGCGTGACCGGCGAATCGATGGAGGTGAACTATACCCATATCGACCGGTTCGATGTGGCCGGAGCGACCATCGCCAATCTGCCGGTCGCCTTTGCCGACGCTGAGCCGTTCCGCCATTTTGGCCTCACCGACCGGCCGGCCCTGTTCCTCGGCATGGACGCGCTCAGGCTGTTTCGACTTGTCCGGATCGATTTTCCGAATCGCGAAATCCGCCTCTCGGTCAGGCGCGACGTGGTGCACAACGCGCCCATGTCACCGTTGGACGCGGTCAAACTTGGCACCTAACATGGCCCTTTGAGCAATCAGGGGGTGGGCAATGCGGATTCTTTTCCGGGCGATGGCGGGGCTGGCGGCCGCATGGATCACAGCCCAACCCTTCGCCGCATCCGCGCAGATGCTCCGGCCGGATCAGCAGGCCTTTTTCGAACTCTACAAGCAGCTGATCGAGACCAACACCTCGCTGTCGGTCGGGAGTTGTACCCAGGCGGCCGCGCAGATCGGCACGCGCCTGAAGGCGGCAGGCTTTGCCGACCGGGACATCAATCTTTTCTCCGTGCCGGATCATCCCAGGGAGGGGGGCCTTGTGGCGATCCTCGCCGGATCGGACAAAAAGGCCAAAGCGATTCTTCTGCTCGGCCATCTCGATGTGGTCGAGGCGAAGCGTGAGGATTGGGTGCGCGATCCCTTCAAGCTGATCGAGGAGGGCGGCTATTATTATGCGCGCGGCGCGGTCGACGACAAGGCGATGGCGGCGGTGTGGGCGGACGCGATGGTCCGTTTCAAGACCAGTGGATACAAGCCGAAGCGGACGATCAAGCTCGCGCTGACCTGCGGCGAGGAAACCACTTTCGCCTTCAATGGTGCACAGTGGCTGACGCAGAACCGCCCCGATCTGATCGCGGCCGAATTCGCGCTCAACGAAGGCGGCGGCGGGCGGAACGACGACACCGGCAGGCCGCAGTTGCTCGCGCTGCAGGTCGGTGAGAAGGCAGCGCAGAATTATACCTTCGAGACGACCAATCCCGGCGGCCACAGCTCGCAGCCGACTCCTGATAACGCGATCTACGAACTTACCGATGCGCTTCAGGCGGTGCGCGCGCACGAATTTCCTGTCCGCTTCACGGATACGACGCGCGCCTTCTTCACGGCGACCGCCGCCGCGACTCCGGGCCCGGTCGGCGATGCGATCACCCGCCTGCTCGCCAACCCGCAGGACAAGGCCGCCGACGCGCTGCTCAATCGCGACAAGGCAATGCACTCAACGCTGCGCACGACCTGTGTGGCGACCCTGCTGACCGCCGGCCATGCCGAGAATGCGCTGCCGCAGCGCGCGACCGCCAATATCAATTGCCGCATCTTTCCGGGCGAGACGGTCGAGGGAACCCTGGCGATCTTGAAAACACTGGCCGGACCCAAAGTGAAGGTAACCGCCAACCAGCCGATCCGCCCGACCGCTATCCCGCCGACGCTTGATCCGAAGATCGTCGGGCCAGCCAAGGCCGTCGCCGCGAAGCATTTCCCCGGCCTGCCCCTGCTGCCGCTGATGTCGACCGGAGCCACTGACGGCATCTTCTTCGAAGCGATCGGCATTCCCGTCTACGGCGCACCCGGAATCTTTGTCGACAGCGATTTCAACGGCATCCACGGCCTCAATGAGCGAATCCGGGTGAAGTCGCTTTATGACGGGCGCGACTATCTGTTCGACCTGGTGAAAGCCTATGCGGGGTAGCCGCTCTTCCTGATCTGCCGCGAAAGCCGGGCCGCAATTTACGAACGATTGCGCTTGTGGCTCTGGATCCCCGCCTGCGCGGGGATGACCGTTCAGGCGCCTGCGGTGCCTAAACGGTCACCTGCTCACCAAGCTCAAGCACCTTGCCTGGCGGGATCTGCAGGAAATCCGTCGGGTCGCTCGCATTGCGCTGCAGGAACATGAAGATCCGATCCTGCCAGAGCGGCATGCCCTGATCGGCCGCCGGCTTGATCGTGTTGCGGCCGATGAAATAGCTGGTCTTGGCCGGGTTCAGCAGCTTGCGCTCGCCCGCCTGTTCGAGCCCGAGATCGCGCGGCACGTCGGGCGATTCCATGAAACCATAGGTCAGCACGATCGCGCTGAAATTGTCGTCGACCGGCATCATCTTCGCGCGCTCTTCGGGCGGCACCGAAGGTCGGTCGGCGGTGCGGATGCTGACGATCAGGTTACGCTCATGGAGCACCTTGTTGTGCTTGAGATTATGGAGCAGCGCACCCGGCGCGCTTTCCGGATTGGCCGTCAGGAAGACAGCTGTGCCCTCGACGCGTTCAGGCGGCCGCCTGGCGAGCGCGGCGGCAAGATCGGCGAGCGGCACGCTCTGGCGCTGCTCGAACGCGCGGACGATGCCGCGCCCGCGCACCCAGGTGGAGATTAGCAGGCCGATCGCCGCCGCGACGACCAGCGGCACCCAGCCGCCTTCGACGACGCGCAGGATATTGGCGCCGAAGAAGATCAGGTCGAGCGCCAGGAAGGGCAGGATCACCGCGATCGCGACCGGGCGGCGCCAGTTCCAGCGATGCCGCGCGACGATATAGGCGAGGCAGGTGGTAACGACCATCGTTCCCGTCACCGCGATGCCGTACGCCGCCGCCATCGCCGAGGAGGTGCGGAACTGGATGACCAGCACCAGCACGCCGACGAGCAAAAGCCAGTTGATCGCGGGAAGATAGATCTGCCCTGAATGCGATGCCGAGGTCTGGCGGACGCGCAGGCGCGGCAACAGGCCGAGCTGGATCGCCTGCTGCGTGAGCGAATAGGCGCCGGTGATCACTGCCTGGCTGGCGATGACCGTCGCCAGCATGGCGAGGGCGATCAACCACGCGCGCACATTCTCGGGTGCCATCAGGAAGAACCAGTCCTGATTGGCAAAGGGGCGGTGCGCGGCGGTCGCGGCTTCTAGCGCACTGAGCGCGAAGGCGCCTTGGCCAAGATAATTGAGCAGCAACGCGGGGAACACGAGCGCGAACCAACCGAACCGGATCGGCGCGAGGCCGAAATGGCCCATATCGGCGGTCAGCGCTTCCGCACCGGTCACCGTCAGGAAAACCGCGCCGAGCACGAACAGCCCGGTGATGCCGTGAGTCGCGAGGAACGTGCCGCCATACCAGGGCAGGAAGACCCGCAGGATGGAGGGTTCGTCCCAGATATGCCAGAGGCCGAGCCCACCGATCGTCAGAAACCAGAGGATGCAGACCGGGCCGAACAGTTTCGAGACATGCGCCGTACCGCGCGCCTGGATCACGAACAGGGCGATCAGGATGGCGATCGTCAGGAACAGGATCGTGTCAGGGCCGATCAGATCCTCGGCGCCGGGTATCGTCCGCAAGCCTTCGACCGCTGACAATACCGAGAGCGCCGGCGTGATGATTGCATCTCCGTAAAAAAGCGCCGCTCCCGCCGCACCGAGTATCAGAGCAATCATCGATCGCCGCCCGAGTGCGCGCCGGGCAAGGGCGGTAAGCGCAAGCACGCCGCCTTCGCCCTGATTGTCCGCGCGCATCAGGAAGAGCACATATTTAACGCTGACGACGAGGATCAGCGACCAGAGCGTCAGGCTCAGCACGCCTAGGATTTCGTCCGGATCGAGGCCGTCATGAGCCGAAAGTGCAAGCGCCTCACGAAAAGCATAAAGCGGGCTGGTGCCGATATCGCCGAACACGACGCCGATCGCGCCCACGGTAAGGGCCAGCATCATGGGATGGGGAACCGCCGAATGTGATGGCGTTTCGATGGCGGACGACATGGGTGAATTTGGCCTGCCGGAAAGGACGGCGCGCTTTACGCCTGTTGCAGGCCAGCGCAAGCGCTTTTGTTGCACCGCCGCAAAGCCTTTGATCTTGCCGTTGATCTGGGATGCCTAACCGGTCATAGCAAGTCCATGGTTCCCTTTTCGTTCGCCAGCCATGACTTGTTTGCGCTCCCCGAGGGTGCGCTTTTCTGGCCGGCGCGCCGTGCGTTGCTGGTCGCTGATCTCCATTTCGAGAAGGCGAGCTGGTTCGCCGGGCACGGCCAGATGCTGCCGCCCTATGATTCGATCGCGACGCTGACGGCGCTGAAGACCGCCGCCGATCACACTCGGGCAGCCGAGATCTGGTGCCTGGGCGACAGCTTTCACGATTCCGCCGGCTGCGAGCGACTCGGCACGGAGGCGCAGGAGATGCTGCGTGCGCTGACCTCGACACGGCGCTGGATCTGGATCACCGGCAATCATGATCCAATGATCGACCGGTGCGGTGGCGAGGTCGTGGGCGAGGCCTTTGTCGATGGACTCGTGCTGCGTCACGAAGCCGTGCGGCGCGAGATCCGGCCCGAGCTGTCGGGCCATTTCCACCCCAAGCTGCGGATGCGCGTGCGCGGCCGCCAGGTTTCACGACGCTGCTTCGTCACGACACCGACCAAGCTCATCCTGCCCGCCTTCGGCGCACTGACCGGCGGGCTCGATGCAGCGCATCCCGAGATCATCCGCGCAGTCGGCGCCGGGGCTGAGGCACTGATACCCGTCGAGGACCGGTTGCTCCGGTTCAGGCTCGCTGCCTAAGCCTAGCGCGCGAGCGTCGGGAAGCCCGCCTTGAACGCCGCGACCTTCGGCTTGTCCCAATGGACGATATAAGGGTGGCTCGGGTTGCGATCGAAGAAACGCTGGTGATAGGCCTCGGCGGGGAAGAAGCCGCCGCTCTCGAGCTTCGTCACGATCGGCGCCGGAAACGCATGGGCCTTGTCGAGCTGGGCGATATAGGCCGAGGCGACCGCGCGTTGCGCGGGCGTTTGCGGGAAGATCGCCGAACGATAGCTGGTGCCGCTATCCGGCCCCTGGCGGTTGAGCGTGGTCGGATCATGCGCGACCGAGAAATAGACGCGCAGCAGAGTGGCGTAGCTGACCTGGCTCGGATCATAGATGATCTTCACCGCTTCGGCATGACGGGTCATCTCGCTGCTGACCTGCTCATAGGTCGCGGTCCCCGCGCTGCCGCCAGCATAGCCCGCGGTTACCGAACGGACACCTTTCACATGTTCGAACACTGCTTCCATGCCCCAGAAGCAGCCACCCGCGAGCACCGCGGTCTGCATGCCCGCCGTCCTGGGCACGTCCTGGAGCGCGGCCGGGATCGGCACGGCGCGCTCGGCATTGGCGACGCCGCCGGACACGGCAATGATGGCGATTCCCGCAGCGGCGGCGGTGGCAAGCAGGGTCTTGATCATGGATCGCCTTTCGATTGGCATCGAGGGCAGATGTAGGATGTTTCGCCTGAATCGAAAGATGCGCGTCAGCGCGCGAGGTGCGTTGCCGTCGCGATATTGGTCGCCAGCGTCCTGGTGGCGGAGGCGGGCTGAAACACCAGCAAGGCCACAGCGCCCAGCACGAAGCCGCCCGCGAACTGCCAGAAGAATCCAGCTTTCAGAAACAAACGCATCGCATCAAACCCTGATTTGCCAAGCGGCTCTCGTCCCGTTCGGCTGAACGGGAGCTGACCCTTTCTATCGTACGGCCGCGCAGGCCGTCTGGATGCGCTCACAGGCTTCGCGCAGCAGATCTTCCGAGGTCGCATAGCTGATCCGCATCGCCGGCGAGAGGCCGAAGGCTGCGCCCTGCACCGCCGCCACCTTTGCCTCGTCGAGCAGATAGGTGACCATCGCCTCGTCGGTATCGAGCAGCACGCCCTTGGGGGTCGACTTGCCGATCAGGCCCGAAAATTCCGGATAGACATAGAAAGCGCCTTCGGGCCGGGGGCAGGTGATGCCGTTCGCCTGGTTGAGCATCGATACGACAAGATCGCGCCGCGACTGGAACAGCGCTGCATGATCCTTGAGGAAGCCCTGGTCTCCGGTGAGTGCCGCCACGGACGCGGCCTGCGCGATCGAACAGGGGTTCGAGGTCGATTGCGACTGCAGCTTGGCCATGGCCTTGATCAGCCACGGCGCGCCGCCAGCGAAACCGATCCGCCAGCCGGTCATCGCATAGGCCTTGGAGCAGCCGTTCGCGGTCAGCGTGCGGTCGTAGAGCGACGGGCAGACCTGCGCGATCGTCGCGAACTCGAAACCGTCATAGATGATATGCTCATACATATCGTCAGCGAAGATCCCGACATGCGGATGACGTTCGAGCACTTCGCCGAGCGCCTTGAGCTCGGCGGCGGAATAGGCGGCGCCGGTCGGGTTCGACGGCGAATTGATGATCACCCATTTCGTCTTCGGCGTGATCGCCGCTTCGAGCTGCTCGGGCCGGATCTTGTAGCCCTGGTCCGCGCCCGCCGCGACGAACACGGGCGTGCCGTTCGCGAACAGTACGACGTCGGGATAGCTCACCCAATATGGCGCGGGGATGATCACCTCGTCGCCGGCATCGATCGTCGCGACCATCGCGTTGAACAAAGTGTGCTTGCCGCCAGCGTTGATCGTGATCTGGTCGCGCGCATAGGTCAGGCCGTTGTCACGCTTGAACTTGAAGATCACCGCGTCCTTCAGCTCGGGTGTGCCGTCGACATTGGTATATTTGGTCTTGCCGTCCCGAATCGCCTTGATCCCGGCTTCCTTGATGAAGTCAGGCGTGTCGAAATCGGGCTCACCCGCACCTAGGCCGATCACATCGACGCCGGCACGCTGCAGTTCCAGCACACGCGTCGTGAGCGCGAGCGTGGCGGAGGGCTTGATTCGCGCGAGCGCGGCGGATGGTTGCATGGATAAGCGCCTTTGGTCGGGAAGCGGCGCGGCTATAGACCCGGGTTGCTTCCGTTCGCAACCGCAACAATCGCTGGAATCAGCCCGCGCAGCGCATTGCCGACAAAAAAACCGCCCTGGAGATCAGCCGGGACCAGATCGCCCTCGATAGCGCGGCCGGACGCGATCAGATCGGCGCGGAATATCCCGGGCAGGAGCCCGCGCGACAGCGGCGGGGTAATGAGCGTCCCGTCGCGTTCGACAAAGAGCGAGGTGAAGCTGCCCTCGGTGAGGAAACCGGCGGGATCGGTAAAGACCACCTCGAAATGGCCGTTCCGTGCCGAATCGTAAAAGCCGCGGTCGCTGGTCTTGTGGCGAAGGCGGAAATCGCGCGGGTCGACCGGCAGCGGTATCACTGCCACCGCGACCGGCCCGTCGGGCGTTTCCGGCATTGGCGAAACCTCGATCGCGATCGCGCCGCTCTTCGCCAGCACCAGCCGGACCCGCTTTGGCCCGCGCAACCTGAAGGTCGCTGCCTGGAGTTCGTTGCGGGTACCGTGTCGATCGAACGCGAAGCCGAACAGATCTGCGCTCGCCTTCATCCGGGCGAGATGCTGCTCCAGCCGCGGCAGGCCGTGCTCCGGATCGAACGCCATGGTTTCGATCAGGTCGAAGCGGCGCTCACCCGAAGTCAGAAACGCACCCTTGGCGCGTGCCTCATCCCATTCCTCCTCGCCGCGCGAATCGGCAACGATGCCGCCGCCTGCACCGAACAGGGCGTCGCTGTCTCCGTCCCGGATCGACAATGTGCGGATCGCGACATTGAACCGCGCATCGCCATTCGCATCCAGCGCGCCGATCGCCCCGGTATAGGCACCGCGCCCGGCGCCCGACTCGATTTCGGCAATGATTTCCATCGCGCGTATCTTGGGCGCACCAGTGATCGAACCGCAAGGGAAGAGCGCGGCAAGCGCGTCAATCGCATCCTTGTCCGGGGCGAGATGAGCGGTGACGCTCGATACCATCTGATGGAGCGTTGGATAGGTTTCGACGGTGAACAGCTCGGGCACCGACACGCTGCCTGGCTGCGCGACGCGGGTGAGATCGTTGCGCATGAGATCGACGATCATCAGATTCTCGGCGCGCTGCTTGATATCGTTGCGTAGCGCGGCCGCCAGCGCTGCATCTTCCGCGGTCGTGGCTCCGCGTCGCATCGTCCCCTTCATCGGCCGGGCAGTGAGTGCGCCGCCCGCCAGTGCGAAGAACAGCTCGGGCGAGAAGGAGAGGAGCAGCTCTGCACCGGTCGAAACGATCGCGCCATGGCCCGCGCGCGCCTGCGGCCTGAGCTGGGCGTAGAGCGCGAGCGGATTGCCCGCGAATCGCGCTTTCGCCCGGTAGGTGAGATTGGCCTGGTAGATGTCCCCCGCCGCGATCAGCGCCAGCACCCGTTCCAGCTGCGCCTCATAGGCCTTGCGGCCGATCTCCGGCTCTGGCGCGCCGATCCAGCAACCCGCGGGATCGGGCAGCAGCGCGGGAACATCCTCGGGCGCGATTTCCTCATAACTCTCGAAGAGACCGAACCAGAGCAAAGGCGTGTCTGTCGGCGGCGGGGGCGGCAGACGGGGCTCGAACGCCGCGCCGGCCTCATAAGCGAGATAGCCAGCCGCATGCAGGCCTGCGACGCGCGCACTGCGAAGCTCGGCGAGCGCCGGCAGCACGCCGTCCAGCCGATCGATTCGAATCGTGCGTACCGGCGCTCGATAGAGCCGTGCCGGCGCTGCCGCGTCTGGGCGGGCATCGTCGAGCAGGACGAACGGGGAGACGAGATCAAGGTGCATCGGCAATCCGCAGATGCAGTCCTCGCCCGCAATCGGCAACCCCGTGCTTGCCCAAACCGGTGCTTGCTCGAGGCCAGGCGGAGGCTTACCTCGAGGGTCATGACTATTCCCCCGCTCCGCGCTGCGATCGTGCCGGTCACGCCGCTCCAGCAGAATTGTTCACTGATCTGGTGCACTGCGACGATGCGCGGCGCCTTTGTCGATCCGGGCGGCGATCTGCCCAAGCTTCGGGCAGCCGCGCTTCAGCACGGCGTCACGGTCGAAAAGATCATCCTGACCCATGGCCATATCGACCATTGCGGCGAGGCCAAGCCGCTCGCGGAGGAATATGGCGTGCCCATCGAGGGGCCGCACGAAGCGGACCGCTTCTGGATCGCCCGGCTCGAGGACGATGGACGGCAATATGGCATTCGCGGCGTGACCTTCGAGCCCGACCGTTGGCTGGTCGAGGGCGATACCGTCACGGTCGGTAATCTGACGCTCGACGTCTATCATACGCCCGGGCACACGCCCGGCCATGTGACCTTCCACCACGCGCCTTCGAAACTGGCGCTGGTCGGCGACGTGCTGTTCCAGGGATCGATCGGACGCAGCGATTTCCCGCAGGGCAATCACCAGCACCTGCTGCGCTCGATCGTCGAAAAGCTCTGGCCGCTTGGCGACGAGACCGCCTTCATCCCCGGCCATGGCCCGGCAAGCACCTTCGCGCATGAGCGGCAGCACAATATGTTCGTCAGCGACAGGGCGATGGCGGCATGACGAGTTAAACCCTTCCCTGAAGGGGAGGGACTAAGAATAGTCAGCCCGCTGGAACGACGGTTTCGATCTCCTTCGGCGCCGGATCATGTTTGGCGAGCAACGGCAGACTGATTGCATAGAGACCAAGCCCGACGAGCAGCAGAAAGGTAAGCGCGGTGCCGAGCATGCGGGCGCCTTTCAATCCGTCCATGCCGAGCGGATGGGCGATTCGCGCCACCAGGAAGGCGACGCTCGCGACCCAGAGCCAGATCGAGCTCCCCGCAGTGAATTCGATCAGCCCGATCAGGATCAGGATGAAAGGCGCATATTCAGTGAAATTGGCCTGGGCGCGCATCCGGCAGATCAGGGCCGGATCGCCGCCATCGCCGATGCTGACCTTCGCCGCGCGCCGTGCGCCTCCGGTGCGCATCGCCAGCCAGAAGGCGATCAGCGCGGTCGCGCCGGCGGTCGTCAGCGTGATCGGCAGCAGGGTCATTCCCATCGTCACTCTCCCATTATCGTTGCGCGAGCGTGCCAGTCCTTCGCCGTGCTTGCAACGCGCGGCCAAATCGCTATAGCGCCACGCTTCGCGATGTGTCCGGCCGCTGGTGCCAACCGCGGCTGACGGAAGCGTCGGTTGCGCTGGTGCCCGTCCGGGCGTAGTCGCGCTGTGATCCAGACAAGAACAAGGTTTCGCCGAAATGGCCGTCCCAAAACGAAAGACTTCGCCGTCCAAGCGCGGCATGCGCCGCAGCCACGACTCGATCAGCGCGGATGCATATCAGGAATGCCCCAACTGCGGCGAACTGAAGCGCCCGCACAACCTGTGCACTTCTTGTGGCCACTATAATGGCCGCGAGATCGTCTCGGTCGAAGGCTGAGCTCGACAGCACAGGGAAGGGGGGCCAGCCGCGTGTCGAACAGCTCCCGGATCGCCGTCGACGCGATGGGCGGCGACGAAGGGCTGGCCGTGATGCTGGCCGGCGTCGCGCGTGCGCGCCGGCGCTTCGAAGACATGCGCTTCATCCTGGTCGGCGATGAGGCGAAGATCACCGAGGGGCTGAAGAGCCACCCGAACCTCACCGCGCATAGCGAAATCGTCCACGCCCCCGAGGTCGTCGGATCGAGCGACAAGCCGAGTCAGGCGATTCGCCGCGCCAAGACCACCTCGATGGGCATTGCCATCGACATGGTGAAGCAGGGCCGCGCCGGCGCCGCCGTCTCCTCGGGCAATACTGGCGCGCTGATGGCGATGGCGAAATTGTCGCTGCGCATGCTGCCCGGCATCGATCGCCCAGCGCTTGCCGCGATGCTGCCGACGCTCGGCGAGAATGATGTCGTCGTGCTCGATCTCGGCGCCAATACCGAGTGCGATGCGCGCAACCTCGTCCAGTTCGCGGTGATGGGCGCGGCCTATGCCCGCACCACGCTCGATCTGGCCTCCCCCCGCGTCGCGCTCCTCAATATCGGCAGCGAAGACCAGAAAGGCACTGACGAGATTCGCGAAGCCGCCCAGACCATCAAGGCCGCGACCCATTTGCCACTGACCTTCACCGGCTTCATCGAGGGCGACCGCCTCTCGCGCGGCGATGTCGATGTGATCGTGTGCGACGGCTTTTCGGGCAATATCGCGCTGAAGACGGCGGAAGGCACCGCGCGATTCGTCGGCGACCTGCTGAAGCGCGCTTTCCGCAGCTCGCTCCGCTCAAAGATCGGCTTCCTGATCTCCAAGCCGGCAACTGAGCTGCTACGCCACCATCTCGATCCCAATATCCACAATGGCGCTGTCTTTCTCGGCCTGAACGGCATTGTCGTGAAGAGCCATGGCGGCGCGACCGAACTCGGCGTCGCGACCGCGATCGCCGCCGCCGCCAAGATGGTGCGCGACGACCTGACCCGCCGGATCAGCGACGATCTCGGCAATTTCGAAGCGAAGGCGGCATGATTCGGTCTGCGATTACCGGTACCGGTTCGGCCCTGCCCGCCCGACGCGTCTCCAATGCCGAACTTGCCGAGACAGTCGACACCTCTGACGAATGGATCGTCGCACGGACCGGCATCCGCTTCCGCCACATCGCCGGCCCCGACGAGACCACCGCGACCCTCGCCGCTGACGCCGCGAAAGCGGCACTCGCCGCCGCCGGCCGCAAGGCGCAGGAGATCGACCTGATCGTGCTGGCAACCGCCACGCCCGACCAGACCTTTCCCGCCACCGCCACCAAGGTGCAGGCGATGCTCGGCATCGACGATTGCGTGGCATTCGACGTCGCTGCGGTCTGTTCGGGCTTTCTCTACGCACTCCAGGTCGCCGACAGCATGATCCGTGCGGGATCGGCGCGACGCGCTCTGGTGATCGGCGCCGAGACCTTCAGCCGGATCCTCGACTGGGAGGACCGGGGCACGTGCGTGCTGTTCGGCGACGGCGCGGGCGCCGTGGTGCTCGAGGGCGAGGGCGAGAGCGGGACGGATAGCGCGGACGCGGCGCGCGGCGTTCTGGCTGTCCGGCTTCATGCCGATGGCCGCCACAATGAGCTTCTGTATGTCGATGGCGGCCCATCGACCACCGGCACGGTCGGCAAGCTCAGGATGAAGGGGCGCGAGGTGTTCCGCCACGCCGTCGTGAACCTCGCCGCGGTGATGACCGAGACGCTGGACGTGGCCGGCCTCACCGCGTCCGATGTCGATTGGGTGGTGCCGCACCAGGCCAATGCCCGGATTCTCGAGGCTACCGCGCGCAAGCTCGGCCTCGACCCGGCTCAGATCGTGGTGACGGTCGATCAGCACGCCAACACGTCCGCCGCCTCGGTGCCATTGGCGCTCGATGCCGCTGTGCGCGATGGGCGGATCAAGCCCGGCCAATTGCTCGTGCTCGAGGCGATGGGCGGCGGCTTCACCTGGGGTGCGGCGGTCGTCAGACTGTAACTTTCGCCGGCGCCCTGTTTCGAAACTGTAACAAAGCCCTTTCCGGTTGCTCCCTCATTGTGTTAGGCTGATTTCCTACCACCTTTGGGGAGGGGTATTATGGCGCCTATGGGCACGTTGACGAGAGCTGATCTGGCGGAAGCTTTACACCATCAGGTGGGGCTTTCGCGCGCCGATTCGGCAAAGCTGGTCGAGCAAATCCTTGGCCAGATGTGCGAGGCCCTGTCGAAGGGCGAGAATGTGAAAATCTCTGGCTTCGGCACCTTCGTATTGCGGGACAAAGGCGAACGCATCGGGCGCAACCCGAAAACGGGCGTCGAGGTGCCGATCGCGCCCCGCCGCGTGCTCACCTTCCGGGCGAGCCAGATGATGCGCGATCGCATCGTCAGCGCAAACTAACACAGAATGGCCGGCATGCCCGACAAGGCGGCTGGCGCATTCCGGACGATCGGCGAACTTTCGCGCGAAACCGGGCTGCCGCAGCATATCCTGCGCTATTGGGAAACGCGTTTTCCCCAGCTCCGCCCGCTGCAGCGCGCTGGCAAGAGGCGCTATTACCGGCCCGAGGACGTCGCGCTGGTCGCGCGGATCAGCACCCTGTTGAACCAGGAGGGCTATACGATTCGCGGCGTGCAGAAAATGCTGTCCGAAGAGCGCAAGCGCGCGGCGCCCACCGATATGGCAGCGGATATGGGGATGGCCACGAGGACGGCTACCCCTGCGGACACAGGCATGTCCGCACCGGCAAATCTGGAGGCTTTCGGCGCGGTGCGGGACCATCTCGTCCGGGCGCTTGCCGAGGATACCCGTCAGGACTGATTCGCGCCGATTCCCCGCGTAAGCATCTCGGCGACGATATCCGCCACCTGATCCGGCGATATTTCATCATCCCACACGCCGTAGCGCAGGCCGAGAAAGACGTTCATGCCCATGATCGCCCAGGCATGGACGTCGGACACGTCGGCACGGATCTCGCCCCGTACGGCGCCCGCCTTCAGCCGCGCCGCGATGCGATCGGCCGTCGTCGCATAGTGAAGCCTGAAGCTTTCGGGGTCGACGAACTCGGCTTCATCGATGATCCGGTAAATCTCCTTGTGCCCGCGCACAAAGGCTATGAATTCGCGCAAGCCGGCGCGCTCCGCCGCGATCTGGTCCGGCGCGGCGCGGATCGCGGGCCCGACAAAGTCGCGGACCTGATTCGACATGTCGCGGACCAGGGCGCGGAACACCGCGTCCTTTGAATCGAAATAGGTGTAGAAGCTGCCCAGCGCGACACCGGCGCGGCGGGTGATCCCGCTGATCGACGCCTCGTGAAAGCCTCGCTCACCGAATTCGATCGCCGCTGCATCGAGGATCGCGCGGAGCGTCTTGCGTCCGCGCTCGGTACGCGGCGCCTTGCCTTCGCTCGCGACTCGCGCCGCGTCGCTGCCTGAAAGCCCGGATTGCCCTGAAAGCTCTGAATGCGTTGCCGGTTGGACACGCTCACTCGCCATTTTTGGCCCCCTTATTTTCCCAAGTTGAAACCTGGTTCATGTTTCAGTATAGCGCCTTGGATTGGCGCACAAGCCAGTATGAAAGCGGTCGCAGACAAGCGGCGGCACAGGAGGGGAGATCATCATGACACGCCTGAATTCCACGCGCGGCCTGCTCAAGGCGGGGCTTCAAGCGAGTGCCGCGATCGCTGCGCTGATGACTGGACCCGCCTTCGCCCAGGATATGCCCGCCACCGATTCGCAGGCCCAGAGCGCTGACGTCGCGCAGGACTCCGCTAGCGGCACCGGCGACATCGTCGTCACGGCACGCCGCCGCGCGGAGAGCCTGTCCAAGGTGCCGATCGCCGTCACCGCCTTCACGGCCGACAAGCTGGAAAAGATCGGCGCGACCGACCTGACCGACATCCAGAATATCACCCCGAATACGACGCTGAAGGATGCGCGCGGCACCAACTCCACGCTCGCCGCCTTCATCCGCGGCGTCGGCCAGCAGGATCCCGTCCCTGGCTTCGAAGCCGGCATCGGCATCTATCTCGACGATGTCTATCTCAACCGCCCCCAGGCCGCGGTTCTCGACATCTATGATGTCGACCGGATCGAGATTCTGCGCGGGCCGCAGGGCACGCTCTATGGCCGCAATACGATCGGCGGCGCGGTCAAATATGTGACGAAGAAGCTGCCCGACCATCTCGAGGTCAATCTCAAGGGCACTTACGGCTCGTACAACCAGGCCGATGGCATCGTCAGTGTCTCGACCCCGATTGGCGACATGCTCCGGGTCGGCATCTCGGGCGCGCGGCTGACGCGCGACGGGTTCGGCAGGAATCTCAACCTCGGCATCGACAATTACAACAAGAGTGTCTGGGCCGGGCGCGGCACGGTCGAGTTCACCTCGCCCGATTCGCGGCTCTTCGTCCGGATCACCGGCGACTATACACATGACACATCGGCCCCCCGCAACGGCCATCGCCTGATCCCCGGCCTGCTCACCGGATCGCCGGTGCTCGCCAATGTCTATGACACCAATGCCGGGCTGGCCAATCCGAAGGAGGATATCTGGGCGGGCGGCCTCTCCATGTCGGTCAGTGCCGAGCTCACCGACCATCTGACGCTGCGCAGCATCAGCGCCTGGCGTAAGGACCGTTCCTACACGCCGATCGATTTCGATTCGACGCCGTCGGTCGATGTCGATGTGCCCGCGATCTACAAGAATGAGCAGACCAGCCAGGAATTCCAGCTGCTCTACAAGAGCGACAAGCTCAACGGCATCGTCGGTTACTATTATCTGGGCGCCAAGGCGGCGACGGGCTTCGACGTGCTGCTTTACACGACCGGAAATGCGGTACCCGCCGCGTTAGGCGGGCCATATCCGCAATTCGACGCCTATACCGCTGGCGATGTCAGAACCGAAACAAGTTCGATTTACGGCGATTTCACCTACGACTTCACGCCTCAGTTCAGTTTGTCGCTCGGCGGTCGCTATACCTGGGATCAGCGCAAGTCGTTTATCTATAAGGCCAGTTACATATTCGGCCCGACCTCCGAATTCGGCGGCAACCCGACACCTTTTGGCGCGCCATCGACGAATTTCCGAGGCGAGGCGAACTTCAAGCGCTTCACGCCACGTGCATCGATCAGCTTCAAGCCGAGCGAAGACCATATGCTCTACGCGTCCTATTCGGAAGGTTTCAAAGGCGGCGGATTCGATCCGCGCGGATCGGGCACTTCTGCACCGATCAGCAACGCGGCGGCAGGTCGCACCTATCAGGACATTTACAATTTCCTGCGGTTCAAGCCGGAAACGGTGAAGAGCTACGAGATCGGCTGGAAAGGCGCTGCGTTCGATCGTCGACTGACCTGGGCGCTCGACGGCTTTTATTCGAACTATAGCGATGTGCAGGTGCCGGGTTCGGTCGGCTGCCTCATTGGCGGCGTTCAGTCATTTTGCGGCATCACGACCAATGCCGCCAAGGCGCATATCAAGGGTATCGAACTCGAGACCAACGCCCAGCTGGCCCGCGATTTTGCCGGCCCGGGCTCGTCGATCAGCTTCGCCGGTACGCTTGGCTATATCGACGCCAAGTACAAGACCTTCATCGGTCCGGACGGCAAGGACGACGCCAATGTCCGCGTGTTCCAGAACACGCCCAGCTGGACTCTGTCGGGCACGCTCGCGGCCGTCCTGCCGGTCGGCCCGGGTTCGCTCAGCGCGTCTACGGTGGTTTCCTATCGCAGCCTGACCCACCAGTTCGAAACGGCCAGCCCGTTCCTCGATCAACCGGGCTACACCCTGCTCGACGCCCATCTGACCTACAGCTTCGGCGGCGGAAAATATTCGATCGGTGTGCACGGCAAGAACCTGACCGATGTGCGCTACAAGACCTCGGGCTATCAATATATCGCCTCGACCATTGCCGGCGTGCCGATCCTGACTCCGGCGGGCGGCTACACGCCGACGCTCGGTAAGGAAGGCATCGCCACCGCCTTTTACGGCAACCCGCGCCAGGTGTTCGGGACCTTCACCGCGAAGTTCTGACGCGCGCGCCATCATTATCGGCTAGGACGCACCGGGCGCCCCGCAAGAAGGGCGTCCGGTGTTTCATTTGGAGGGGATCGACATGAGCAATGACAGCGGCACCCGGCCGATCGCCCCGACCGCCGGGCGCGGCTACCGCGCCTTCGTGCTGGCGATGCTGCTGCTCGTCTACAGCTTCAATTTCCTCGA
>Ga0068858_100000106_pt1 | contig 87461 bp, 62 predicted proteins | sample KBSSwiS12_FD_66589 | JGI IMG/M metagenome (GOLD analysis project Ga0068858, IMG submission 66589) | Switchgrass rhizosphere microbial communities from Kellogg Biological Station, Michigan, USA - KBS Switchgrass S1-2 | ecosystem: Host-associated > Plants > Roots > Rhizosphere > Soil ...
AGTGAAAATGTGACGGCAGCGCCGCTCTCTGGATGGCCTGGATGCCAAAAGGCACGTAGCCGGCGGGTAATTGTGGGTCGGTGAAGGGAAATATCGCGGCTGGTTGGGAAATCGCCCGTTACATTGCTGGCAAGCGCCAACCCTTTGTAGACGGCACCATCGTTGGCTGTGTATGTCAGTATCGCATTGTTTGAATCCACGCCACCTGACCAACCCGCAGGAAATCCCCGAGAGTCCCGGATAAACGCAGGGCTATTGACAGCTAGCCACTGAATGCTCGCTCTGACTCACGGCGCGATAGTGCGCACAAAAGGCGGCGATCTTCGTAGCCCTGAGTGTTGACCAGTCGGCGAGCTGCGCAGCGAGTTTGCTGTGCAAACCGGCGTACACCTCGATCTCCTGGGCGTTGGCCGCGGTGTCTGCATCGTCCAGCAGGCCCGCGAACGAATAGATCTGCTCGTTCAGCTTGCCGGGAAAATTGAGATTGGCCTCGGAACCCTTGATGTTGACTTGCATCAGAATCCCTTCAATCTCGGAGGCCTTCCGCACCGCGGACCTGCCTTCGGATGTCAGTGCTGCAGAGTGCCTGGTACTCTCAGTTTCCTTCTGTACCGTCTCAACGTCTCCTTTGAATTGGCGAATGTCATTCACGGCCTGATGCAACGCATCCTGGTCGTGATAGACCTGCATGGATAAGGCGAACTTCTTCTCCAGTCCCGCAAGTGATTGCTTGACACGCGGATCGGCGTGGATCGTGAGAGGCGCAGTGTGTGTCTCACCGTTGTATTTGAGCTCGAGAGTGTACTCGCCGGGCAACACTATGGGGCCGCGCGGCGGCAGACCGGCATAGAATGCGCCCGGAATCTGAACCGGGTCATCGTATCGCAGGTTCCAGACGAAACGATTCATACCCGGGGTCACAGGCAGTGTTGTCGCGGGATGCACCTCGTCGGGCCACTCAGGAGGCTGCTCGGCCTGTTGCGGCTCGACACTGGTCAGATGGCGCACTGTTGTGCCGCTGGAATCGACGATATCGAGTGTAAGCGGGCCGGCGGGCACGGATCCTAAATAGTAGTCAATGAGCAAGCCGGCCGGTGGGTTCTGACCGGCGGGGGGGCGGGCATCGACCTGGTCTGGATAGTACAGGCGATATCCAACTTCGGGTTTGTAGAGGTATACATTCGATGCCGCCGCCGCAGCCTGGACCTGCCGCAGCGGTGTTACATCGTCCAGAATCCAGAATGAGCGTCCGTGCGTGGCTATCACCAGATCGTCATTCCTGACGACGAGATCATGAGCGGGACTGCGCGGCAGATTCAGCTGCAGACTCTGCCAATGGCCTCCCGAGTCGAATGACACGAAAACACCCGTTTCAGTCGCCGCATAGAGAAGGCTGCGCATGACCGAATCCTCGCGTACGGCGTGAACGAACGCTCCCGCAGGTAAACCGGCATCTATACGCTTCCAGGTCTTCCCACCATCATTGGTGGTGAAGACATACGGCATGATGTCATCCAGCTTGTGACGATCCACCGCGACGTAAGCAGTATTCGCGTTGTATCGTGACGGCTCGATCATGCTGATCGTGCTCCAGGCGGGCATTTCCCGCGGTGTCACATTCACCCAACTTCCGCCGCCATCGTGCGTCAGCTGGATCTGCCCGTCATCGGTGCCAACCCAGATCATTCCCTTGGCTAGCGACGACTCGGCGACGGCGAAGATCGTGTCGTAGTATTCGACACTGGTGATGTCCTTCGTTATCGGCCCGCCGGAAGGCCCCTGCTTCGACTTGTCGTTGCGTGTCAGGTCGGGGCTGATGGCATTCCAGCTCATGCCATCGTCGGTTGTCTTGTAGAGACGCTCCATGCCGTAGTACAGCGTGTCCGGATCGAATGGCGACAGGGCAAGCGGCGATGTCCAGTTGAAGCGATGTTCGAGTTCCCCGGCCGCGTGCCCAGACACATCAACCGGCCACGCCGAGATGACCTGCCACTGCATCGCTTGCTTGTTGAACCGGCTGATGTAATTCTCGTTCGTCCCGTAGACAATATCGGCGTTGCGCGGATCGGCGAGCACAAAACCGGCTTCGCCGCCGCCGACGTCATACCAGTCACGCGCCAGGATCGCGCCCTCGTCATCCATGCTGGCGATAGCGACACTTGAATTGTCCTGCTGGGCACCGTACACGTAGTACGGAAAGCGATTGTCGACAGAGACATGATAGAACTGAGCTGTCGGCTGGTTGTACACCGTACTCCAGGACTTGCCCCTGTCAAAGGAAATCGAGGCCCCGCCATCACTCGCTTCGATGATCCGGTCGGTGTTGGTGGGGTCGATCCAGATCCCGTGGTGATCGCCGTGACGTGCCGGCAAAAGCTCGAAACTCTTGCCCCCATCTGTGGAGCGGAACAGACCGGTATTCTCCGCATACACTGTATCCACGTCCTTGGGGTCGGCCAGAATGGTCGAGAAGTACCACGCTCGTTGGCTCAGGCGACCGTCATCGTTGATGCGTTCCCAGCGCTCGCCGCCGTCATCGGAACGGAACAGACCGCCTTCCGCCGCCTCGATCATCGCGTAGATGCGCTTCGAGTCGGCCCCTGAGACGCTCACGTGGATGCGGCCCAGAATACCTGCCGGCAACCCGTTGCCGCTGAGCTGCTTCCAGGTTATGCCCCCATCAGCGGACCGATACAGCCCGCTACCAGAACCACCGCTCGAAAAGTTCCACGGCTGCCGGCGCGCCTGCCACAATGCCGCGTAGACGATCTTTGAATTGTGCGGATCGAAACTGACGTCGATTGCCCCTGTCTGCTGATCACGATAGAGCACCTTCGTCCAGGATTTGCCTCCGTCGGTCGTGCGGAAAATGCCTCTTTCGGCGTTCGGGCCAAAAGCATGGCCGAGCGCCGCCACCAGAACGATGTCCGGATTGTCCGGGTCGACTATGAGAGCGCCGATCTGGCGGGTGTCCTCGAGACCTACATGGGTCCAGGTCTTGCCGCCGTCAGTTGACTTGTAAACACCGTCGCCGTACGTAATGTCACCGCGAGGCGCGGCTTCGCCGGTACCAACATAAATGATGTCGTGATTGGAAGGCGCGACCGCAATTGCGCCCACTGAAGAGACAGGCGTGTCGTCAGTCAGCGGCTTCCAGGTCCCGCCCCCATCCGTGGTCTGCCATACTCCGCCTGCCACGGCTCCAAAATAAAACGTGCTGGCGCTGCCGGGAACTCCGGTCACAGCGAGCGCGCGACCGCCGCGATAGGGCCCGATGCTCCGCCATCGCAGCGCGGCAAAATATCCTGGGTTCACAGCAGGGGTCGGTGCCGCGGCAGGCGCCCCGGCGACGTTCGCAGTCGGCAGGATGCCTGTCGCGAGAATCGCAAGAACAACACAACAGTGGGAATAGACATGCCATCGATTCCCGAATCGCAATCTAAGATCGCTCATGTCGCGCGTGTCTCACTGAAAGCGTCTTTCGCGTAGTCTATTGATCTTAATTCGTCACCCGGGTCGAAAGCTACTGACTAGTCATCCTGGAGCGTCAACTTCGATTGAGGTACCGACGTAGCCGAGGGTCGCATCGATCACAACTACGGCATCCACAGCTGCACTTCAGCTTCTGCCAAGGAAGTCCATCTTGCCGGGCTCGACGCCATTGTGCCGGAGGAAGTTGTACGCAGTCGTAGCGTGAAAGAATCGAAATGCCCCAGAGGGGATTGACTGCCAGCGAGCATCTGGGCGAACTGACCCGAGCGGGTATCCGCCGGCGCTGACCGAAGGGCACTGGTCGAACCCGGCTTTGGACCGCGCGCACGGGCGTCTATTTCGGGCGGCCGTTACCAACCTGATCGGTTGCCGTCCAATCTCCCTGCCCGACCCCATAGTCGAGGCGCCCCATAGTCGTTTTCCCAATCAATGTGCCGGCGGCAGGCTGGAACGTAAACAGTACGTGTACGTCCTTGCTGACACCACGGATTGTCAGCTTTCCCACAGCCACTGCAATGGCTCCTCGACCGCGACATCGACGTGCTGGCGGGAGTGCAGACCTTTAATCATCTGCTCATGGCGGCACTGCATCCGGCCAACAAGTGAGGCGACGGCGGCCGGCTACTCCGATATATTTAGTTGTTGCTATGTACGTAGTCCGCTGACCACGCGACCGGGGTATGCATGATCGGATTGCTGGCACGGTGTCTCGGCGCTCTCCTGTTTCTGCAGTATTTGCGGCGCAGGGGGCTATCGCGAATGAGATCATCTCGTACGAAACAGAGGCTCTTTACGTGGCCAGTGGTGCGGCTGCGCATTTTGTTCCTGACGTCCACGGTGGCATCTCTCTGCGGGGCTTGCTGGGCGGCCGGCGTACCGCCAGGCGCCGCAGCTAACCTCAAACCCCGAATTTTTGTCTTGACGGATATTGGCAACGAGCCGGATGACCAGATGTCGCTCGTCAGACTCCTCGTCTATTCCAACTCCGTGGATATTGAAGGCCTGGTCGCCACGACCTCTACCTGGAAACGCAATGTTGTCAGTCCTGAGACCATACGCAGCGTCATTGATGCCTATTCACGGGTACGCAACAACTTGCTTCAGCACGAAGGTGGTTGGCCTACCGCCGATTCGCTGCTGAAGGTGGTTACGGCAGGAAGACCCGGATACGGCATGGATTCGATTGCGCAGGGGCCACCGTCCGACGGTGCCAGGCTTTTGTTGACTGCAGCTCAAAGGCAGGATGCCCGCCCGCTCTGGATTACCGATTGGGGTGGCGCATCTACGTTGGCCGAAGCACTTAGATTTGCACAAAGCACTCTGCCGTCTGATCGAGTCGAGAAGTTGATCGCGAAACTGCGCGTCTATTCGATCAGCGACCAAGACGACGCCGGCCCCTGGATCCGGAGAAACTTCCCGAATCTGTTCTATATCGTCAAACCGAGCCCGCCGGATGGCGCCGAGTACGCGAGTGCTACGTGGACCGGAATCAGCGGCGATGAGTACTACCGCAACGGCGAAGGGGCTGATGGAAGCCTGGTATCACAAGAATGGTTGCAGACTCACATTCGCAGCAAAGGCCCTTTGGGTGCGCACTACCCGAAGCATCTTTTCATCATGGAGGGCGACACGCCTTCGTACCTGGGACTGATTCCCAACGGCCTCAATTCTGAAGAAAACCCATCCTGGGGTGGCTGGGGTGGGCGTTATTTCCTGCGTCAGCCGTACGGGGAAACGCATCCCATCTGGACGCAGGGGGGCGACCTGTTCACTCGAACAACTTCCGCTGACACTGTCATCGGCATCGATGGTCGATCGCACACTTCCGACCAAGCAACCATCTGGCGTTGGCGTCGTGCCTACCAAAACGACTTTGCGGCACGCATGGACTGGACAATTCGAGACGTAGCCCGCGCCAACCACCCTCCCCGAGTGATCGTCAATAAGGATGCAACCGGATCACCGATCGAGATCGACATCAATGTGGGTGAGGCTGTGCAGCTCGATGCCAGTGGAACAACCGACCCGGACCACGACGCTCTGGACTTTGAATGGTTCCAATATCAAGAGGCCGGAGCTTCGCTCCCACAGCCATCGGGAACCGTGACCCTCGAGCAAACACAAGGCGAGAAGATCACTATCCGGGCAGACGCTGCATGCCGATCCGGTTGGCTGCCTGCTGCCAAATGTGGCCCTTCAGGTGTCGCACACGTGATTTTAGCCGTGACAGATCATGGATCACCCGCGCTGACCCGATATCGACGCATCATCTTACGAATCCACGCGAAGGAGTGAGAACTGGAACTCGTGAAAGCCAACGGCGATTCTCGCCTGCGGCGAGCCGTTCAACACCGCTTGGAACACGTGATTGTCAAGCGCTTTACGATCACCTATGATCCTCTTGGATTTATAATTGATTGATGTTGAGCGATATCCGCTTCGGCGGAAAATCAGCTCTAAACCCGATAAAGGAGCTGACTGTGCGAGAACGAGCCGCGTGGCCCCTGATTGCTTTATCAATGAGCGCCGTGGCAACTGCCATAGGCGCCACGCCAGGACCCTACCGACTCGAAAAGACGCACGTCGATCTCCTGTTCTCCATCAACCACGCCGGATTTACTCAGAAGCACGGCTCCTTTCGTGATCTCGATGCAACACTGCAATATGACCCGCACCGCCCTGATCAGAGTCAGATTTCCGTTACGGTAGAAACGGCATCCTTGGACACAGGGGATGGCAAAAGAGACCGGGATGTCAAAAGCCCTCAATTCCTCGATGTCGAGAAATATCCTCAAATGCGTTTTGTCTCGACCAAAGTCACTCCGGGACCGAACGGGACGCTTCTGGTCGAGGGCAATCTGACACTGCACGGGGTCACGAAGCCGTTCACTCTTCGCACGACGCTCAACAAAGACGCCCCCAGTCCTTTCGACAAGCGTCCAACACTGGGATTCAGCGCCACCGGCTCTCTCAGGCGCAGCGACTTCGGAATTTCAACCTACCTGCCGCTGATTGGCGATGAGGTGAGTATCCAGATCGACGCGGAGTTCAATCAGAAAACGGGAGGTTAGACGGTCGTAGCTCAACGACAGACACAATCCTCGGCCCGTTCGATGCAGCATGGAGCAATCCCAATCAGGTGCCGCGGTACCGTAGTGCATCGAGGATTAGTGCGAAGGCCGGTGATGCCTGACGCCGGCTCGGGTAGTACAGATGGTATCCAGACCAGGCGGGGGACCATTCGGCGAGAACCCACACGAGTTGGCCCTTGGCAAGGTAGGGTCGCACGAGATCCTCGGGCACGTAGGCGAGTCCGAGGCCATCCAGGGCTGCATCGCGAATCTGAAAGATGTTGTTCAAGACGAGTTGCCCGTCGACACGCACCTTCAGTTCACGTCTGTTCCTTTCAAACTCCCACGCCCACAATCCGCCGTGCGTTTGGAGTCGCAGGTTGATGCACGAATGCGCAACGAGGTCCTGCGGGGTCTTGGGGGCGGGATGTTTAGCGAAATAGGCCTTCGTACCCACGACTGCAAAGCGAACATCGGGGCCAATTCGCACCGACACCATGTCCTTGGCAACCTGCTCGCCCAGGCGAACACCCGCATCGAAGCGCTCGGCGGCGATATCGATGAGGCCGCCTTCCATGTTGATTTCGAGTCTCACATCGGGATACCTGGCCACGACCTTCGAAAGCTTCGGCCAAAGCAGAGTCACCGCAGGATGATCGCCCGCTGAGATTCGAATGGTGCCGCTCGGTTTCTGGCGCAGTGCGTTGAGCGCTGCAAGCTCTGCCTCTACCTCCTCGAATCGCGGCCCTACAGTGCGCAAGAGACGATCTCCTGCTTCCGTCGGCGAGACGCTTCGCGTCGTTCGCGTCAGCAGCCTGATACCAAGCCGCTCCTCGAGCCCCCGCATCGAGTGACTCAAAGCGGAGGGAGAGACGCCGAGTTGCGCAGCCGCCCTGGTGAAGCTGCGGCTGCGGGCCACCATGAGGAACGCCTGTAGGTCATTGAAGTTCTCTCGCGGCATTGCTGAACTCCTCTCATAGGTTCATGCCGATTCTGCCATCTAATCTTTCACCCGGCGGCTCGTTAGATTACCGGGCTTGGAGCCCTGAGCACCGTGGGAGCCGTGAAGGATGTGATGGAAGCGATGAAAGAACCCGCTCGGGTTGCACCCAACGCCAATACTTGAACTAACATCGAGGTAATCATCATGCGCGCAACTGTCATGCATGGAGCCGGCGATGTCCGGATCGAAAACGTCCCTGACGCGACCATCATTGAGCCCACAGACGCCGTCATCAGGGTGACCCGGGCGTGCATCTGTGGCAGCGATCTGTGGCCGTATCGTTCGATGCAACCCTCCGACCAGGGCCAGCGGATGGGACATGAAGCCATCGGCGTTGTCGAAGCGATCGGTGCAAACGTACACACGGTGAAACGCGGCGACGTGGTGGTGATGCCTTTCGCCATTTCGGACGGGACCTGCATCTTCTGCCACGAGGGTCTTCCCACGGCGTGTAAGCACCTCGGGTTCTTCGGTAACCAGGGAAATGACGGCGCTCAAGCCGAAGCGATTCGTATCCCCTACGCGGATGGAACGCTATTCGCTCTGCCGGTCAAGGAGGACGATGCCTTGATGCCCTCTCTCCTCACGCTAGCGGATGTCATGGGTACGGGACATCACGCAGCCGTAGTCGCCAAGGTCGGTCCCGGGCGAAATGTTGCCGTTGTGGGTGATGGCGCCGTTGGTCTGTGCGCTGTTATTGCAGCGAAGCGTCTAGGTGCTGAACGAGTTATCGTACTCGGTCGCCATCCCGATCGCGTCGCTCTAGCGCGTGAGTTTGGTGCCACGGATGTGGTAAGTGAACGCGGGGCCGAGGCCGTGGAACACGTTCGCCGACTCACCGATGGAGAAGGGGCGCATTCGGTGTTGGAATGCGTCGGCCTGGGCCAAGCCATGGAAACGGCGGTGGAAATAACTCGGCCAGGCGGAGCGATCGGGCGCGTGGGTGTACCGCAGGATGCAACGATGCCCGGCTCCCAACCGGCCTTCTATAACAACATCACCGTCGGTGGAGGTCCCGCACCCGTGCGCGCCTACATCCGCGAGCTCTTGCCGGACATTGTGGAGGGTCGAATTCAGCCCGGCCGCGTATTCGACAGCGTCGTTGACCTCAACGGAGTCCCCGGCGGCTATCGCGCCATGGATAATCGCAAGGCACTCAAGGTGATGGTAAGGCCATAAGGGTAACAAGGTTGTCCTTCATGCACGCGATCACTTCCGCGGCCAAGACGTTGCTCCGGTCAATGACCAGCGGCGGCCACCATCCTCAGGGAGTACGATACGATCACATCGTTACCAACCTGATCAGTTGCCTTCAATCTCCCTGCCCGACCCCATAGTCGAGTCGCTTTATAGTCGTTTTCCCAATCAATGTGCCGGCGGCAGGCTGGAACGTAAACAGTACGTGTACGTCCTTGCTGACACCCCGGATTGTCAGCTTTCCCACGGCATCGTAGCCGTTTGAAGTCTTGTTGATTTGGGTCGAAACAAAATGCGACTGCGGGAACTTGGCGACCCAGAACAGGTCGGTGCCCTTCAGGGTGTCATCTCGCTCCTTATCACCGGTGTCCAGGGAGCTCATTTCGACGACCACATCGAGCTTGCTCGGCGCGTCCGCGACCACATCGAGTGTCGCTGCGTACTTGGTAAATTTGCCCTTGTTCTGTGCACCTGCCTGGCTAAACTGGTAGTCGAGCGTGCTTTTCGCAGGATCCAGCGTGTAATGCCCGTCAGCGGCAAACGCGCTTGCCGATGCCAGCAGGGTTATAACACCCGAGAACATCGAGGAACGAATAGACAACATAGCTAAATCTCTCATTGGCCGACCCCGGTCAGGTAGAGGCTGCAGTGGCTCGCGCGAGCTTCATCTCAGCCCGCGCGGATCGCCTCGACCTGGATCTGCAACTTCACGTCCTGTTTGAACCCGTAGCTTTCACCGTAGCTCACCCCATAATCGCTGCGCTTGAAAGTGGCCGACGCATCCGCTCCACACACTTCCTTCTTGGACATCGGATTGACCGCACATTTGAACTGATTGATCGTGAGCGTCAGAGGCTTGGTAACACCGTGGAGAGTGAACTGACCCTGCACCTGCGTGGGCGCCCCGTCCTTGAACTGTGTCAGAGTTCCCTTATAGGTCGCGGTCGGATATTTCGCCACATCGAAAATCTCAGCCGTTTTCGCATGTTCATTCAACTTCGGCATTCCGAAGTCGATGGAAGACACCTCAATGGTGATATCCACCTGGCCCGTACCCTTCTCCTGATCGAACACGATCGTCCCGGAGCTCTTATCAAACTTGCCGCGCCAGTTGGACAGACCGCCCAGGTGATCCGCTTCGAAACTCGGATAAGTATGGTTGGGGTCGACGTTGTAAGTCACGGGTGCGGCCACTGCCGCGCCGGCGATGAGCGCCAACGAGACCATAGCCAATGCAGATTTCATTTTTGAGTCTCCTGAGTTGAAATTCGAAACGAGTGAATTGCAATTGAGCGCCGGCGTGCGCCATCACTTCGGCCGACGCGCGAGCTTCTCTTTAAAGAAGGCGGCCTCCCGTTCAACGGCGGTCTTCGCCTCCGGCGAGCCCCACAGCACCGCCTGGAATACATGCGGCATGCCCTCATAGACATCGAGAATCGCCTCGTGTCCCCCACTTCGAATCGCCTGATACTGGCGAATCGCCTGACTCAGGAATATCTCGCGTGTACCGGCCTGAATCAGCGTGGGTGGGAATGGCCTGGAATAGTCGCCGTACACGGGCGAAACATAGGGATTCTTCTGGTCCGCAGGCGCAGCGTATGCCGCCGCCGCAGCTGCGAGCGTCCTGGCTGACAATATAGGATCCACTTCGGCCAGCGTCTTCGTAGTATCGCCCGCGTTGGTAATGTCCGCCCAGGGCGAGCCGAGATAGAGCGCTCCTGGCAACGGAATTCCCTGATCGCGCATCTTGAGCAACGCGCCCGCAGCGAGTCCTCCACCCGCGGAGTCACCGAAGAGTCCGATCGAGGCGGGATCCGCGCCGGTGCTGAGCACAGCTTTCCAAACAGCGATGACCTCATCGGTGACCGTGCGCCAATTGCCGCGCGGGGCCAGCGTGTAGTCGATGGAAATAACCTCGTCGCCGATCGCAGCGGCCAACAGCGCAGGCGTGCTGATCGCAGAGTGCGCCGACAACAGTACGTAGCCACCTCCGTGGACATACACCAGCAGTCGCCCGCTGTGCACGAAATGCTCTGGGAGTATGCGCACAACACGAACGCCACCCAGCGAGTCTTCGCGCGTACTGATGTGCATCTCCCGCGCGATCTTCTGTTGCATCGGTGTGGCAGTGCTCTCCACGGTTGCTGCCTGCCGGTCCCAGTCGGCCTGGGTGACCGGCAGAGGTTCGTCAGCCGGTCTGCCTGGCCGATCCAAAAACTCTTTCATGAGGCGCGCCGCCTCCGCAGACACGGTGGTGGGAATCTGATGACGCAGGTCCGGTTCTGACCGTTTCGCGGCAAGCGCACCCGCGCTCAAAACCAGAAAACAGCAAGCGAGGAATCCACCGCCTTTCATAATCAGGGCCTCAACCACTGTTCCAGCATATTCGTGTCGGCCGCCAGGGTACTGTCGGCGGACGATGCACCGACTACGATGTGGTACTGGCCGGCAGCGACGTGCCACCGCTGCTTCTTGACATCGAACTGCGCCAACAGCCGCGGATCGACGCTGACGGATACTTTGCTATCGCTACCGGGATTCAACTCAACCTTCCTGAAGCCAACCAGACGCTTCACCGACTTTCCCGCGGCCGAGGTGAGGTAAACCTGCGGGGCATCCTTGCCTGACACCCGGCCATCATTGTGCACATCGAAGCTCACCGTGAGCGTCTTGCCACCGCTCACCGCCAGGTTGTGATAACTGAATCGGGCATAGGAGAGTCCGAAGCCAAACGGGAACAGGGGTTTCGCGTCGGTGTCCCGGTATCCAACTGCCGCGCCTCCCGGGTGCGGTGCATCGAACGGTTGCTTCGCGGGTAGCCCAAATCCCGGCAAGGGTCCGACAGAGGGAGGAAAGGTAATAGGCAGCCGTCCCGACGGATTGACCTGGCCAAAGAGGACGTCGGCGATAGCATCAGCACCCCGTGCACCGGGATACCACGCTTCCAACACGGCCGCGCTCTGCTCCAACCAGGGCATTTGCACCGGACCTCCGGTTTGCAACACCACCACAGTGTGCGGGTTGACGGCGACCAGAGCCTCGATCAGTTCGTCCTGTCCCGAGGGAAGCGAGAGGTCCGGGACGTCCTCACTCTCTGTGGTCCACTGGTTGGCAAACACGATCACGACATCCGACTGCTTCGCCCGAGCAACCGCCGCCGAGACGTAGAGGCCATCGTCAAAAGCGACCGTGGCCTGCGACGCACGGGCGCGAATGGCCGCGAGCGGCGGTGAGGATTGATAGGTCATGTTCTTCCAGGCAGCCATTTCCCCTTCCCCGCCGAGGGGGATGATGGCGCGTGGGCTCACGTGGGGAGGAACGACCTGGGACGAACCCCCTCCGGAGAGGGTTCCCAGGTCCGCACGTCCACCGACAACGAGGATACGAGCCACCGTAGGGGACAAAGGCAGTGTCGCATCCCGATTGCGCAACAACACAATGGCCTCATTGGCTTCCTGCCGGGCGACCTCGGCATGCGCTGAATAATCGATGTCACTGCGCGATACGGGGTAGTCGAACAACCCGGCGGCGAACATGGAGCGCAGGATTCGTCGCGTCATGTCTCGTAGACGCCCAGGGGCAATCCCACCTGACTGCACGGCAGCCCGCAGAGGTGCACCGAAAAAGACCTGTTGGTCCAACTGCTCACCGGACTCCTGATCCAGGCCGTTGGCAGCAAAGTCGGTTGCATATACCGCGCCCCAGTCGGACATGATCCAGCCGGGATAACTCCAATCGCCTTTCAATACCTGTTTGAGCAGGAAGGAATTCCCGCAGGCGTACGGGCCGTTCACCTTGTTGTAGGCACACATGATCGAGCCGGGGTGACCGCGCTCGATGGCGAGCTCGAAGGCCAGCAGGTCCGACTCCCGGAATGCGGCCTCGTCGATCAACTCATTGACGACGTGCCGGCCGGTCTCCTGGTCATTCAGAGCGAAGTGCTTGACGGTGGAGATGATGTGGTTGCTTTGGATCCCCCGTACAGACTCTCCGGCCAGTGTGCCGGCAAGCAGCGGATCCTCACCCAGGTACTCGAAATTGCGCCCGTTGCGGGGTTCGCGAGTCAGATTGACTCCTCCGGCCAACAGGACATTGAAGCCTTTGGCACGCGCCTCACTGCCGATCATGGCGCCCCCCGCGTAAGCGACTGCGGGGTTGAAAGTAGCGGCGAGAGCAAGCCCCGACGGCAGCGCTGTAGCACCATCGCCAGGGCGCGCTTGAAATGGATTGGTGACGCCGAGGCTGGCGTCCGATTCATACAATGCCGGAATTCCCAAACGCGGGACGCCCGGCACATACCCTGCCGCCGGAATCGCCCCCGGAGGGGGCGCGTCCTTCCCGAATGGAAGCGCCAACACCCCGTGTACGAGCGTGACGCGCTCATCGAGCGTCAGCTCCCGGTTGAGGCGCTCGGCGCGTTGGTCTGGCGTGTCCCCGAACGCCGCAGAAACACAGCTCAACCCGAGAATACAAACCGCAAGCGAAAGATTACGAGGGGGGCCGAACGACATTCGCAAATTCCTGATGAGTCTGGTGCGAAAAGCAGAGAGCGGCGGACGTCACGAGGTTAACGCCGCCGCTCCCTTACGCAATGACAGGCTTGCTGGAGGGGACGATGCCTGTCTGCTGCGTTCACTTCAGAAGTTGTAATGAACCGTTCCACCGATCTCCCGATTCTCGGTAACAGTGCCGATGCGCAATCCAGACGGAACACCGTAGATGGTCCACGGCCCTCCATCCGTATCCTGCACAACCTTGTTGAAGACGTTCTTGGCCCACAGGCTCACATCCCAACGGTGGTCGGGTGTCGCCACGCCGATATAGGCATTGACTCGCGTATAGCCCGGGAACCACCGAGCGGTTTGCGGGAAGTAGTTCTTGTCGCCGTAGGTCAGATTGGCTCGGATATATTCGTCAAACCCTCCGAAATGGAAGGTGTAGTTGGTCATCGCACTGATACTCGTCTTCGGCAGGGAGCCGAGGGTCGTGTTCGAATGACACTGACTCACATATTTCCCCTGCTGCACCTTCGGAGTTCCATTGACATCGGGAACACCATCGCCGTTGTAGTCGTTGCAGGGCACGAGCGCATTGGCAAAGTGGGCATCGGTGTAGGTATAGATGAGGTTCAGCGACCAGTCGTCGGTAATCAGTGCGTGCAGCTCGGCCTCGACGCCCTTGCTGACTGCATCCGCGTTGGCGAACATGGTGCCGAAGCACTGCGGGCCGGCCGGCGTGCCGTCCGTGGTCCCATAAGCCATGCCGGCCGCATTGGGCACACCGGTGCACGCAATGTTGAACTGCGAGGCGATATAGCCATCGTATTTCTGATTGAAGTAGTCAATGTTGAAGGTCAAGCGACGCTCGAACCACTGCGACTTGATGCCCACTTCCCAGGTCTTTGAATGCTCGTCGCCGAAGTTTCCGAAGCTCGCCGGGATCGCGGCTTGGGGAGAAGCATTGGCGTTGCCCGACCCAGGCCGGAATGAGGTGCCGTAGGACACATAGCCCATCAGGTCTTTGATGAACTGGTGCTGATAGCTCGCGTTACCGGTCGTGGCCTGGTAGACGTTCTCCTGTCCTACCGTCAGGGCCTCGACCTTGATTCTCGAATAGCGCAAGCCCAACTCCACGCTGTCGTTGTCGGTCAGGTTGACGCGCTGGTTCGTAAATACGCCGAGGTCCTTGGTATCGGTGCGCCTGTCGTTACTGAACAGGGGTGGGAAGTGGGTGGCGGTATCCAGCCGGTTGTTGGCGGTGAAGACACCGTAGGTGAAGTTGTAAATGTCGAAGCCGGAGGATTGGAAACGGACCTCGTTGGTCAGGACGTTGGTCTTCTGGGTGACTGCGATGTCCTTGGCGAACTCATTGGCATCGCCGATACCAGCGAAATCGAAGTCCAGATCGGAGAAGTAGTTGGTGTTGTTGTAACTGCCGATGTAGTCGAACTCCAGGTGGTCCGTGAGCTCGTAGCGCGCGTTGAGGGTGGTCAGGGCGCCACGGTAAGTGTTGAGGTTGGTGCCCTCGTTCAGGGCAATTTTATCCCCGAGGCTCAGAGTCCGGCCGCAAGCGATTGAGCTTACGAGGATGGCGCCTCCCTGGCCGCCAGCACAGGGTGCCGTCCCTTCGACCTGTCGGTAGAAGTCGCGATCATCATGCGTGTACTGCTGCATGAGGTTGAATTCGAGCTTGTCGATGGGCTTCCAGCTCACAGTGGCGCGTCCGGCCCACACTTTGGCGTAATTTTCCCGGCCGTTGAAAATATCCTTCACCTGCGTGCCATCGTTATTGTCGTAGACGCCGGCGAGCCGGAACGCGAGGGTATCGTTGACCGGACCACCAAAGGCCGCTTGAAAGTTCTGGCCGTTGTGATTGCTGCCCGTGGCTTCGGCGTATCCGCTGTAGTCCGTGTAGCTGCCGCGATTGGTTGTGAGGGTCAGGGCACCGGAGGGAGAAGGACGCCCTCGCAGTGTGCCTTGTGGCCCACGCAACACTTCGATCTGGTTCAGATCGAAGGGGGTGGTGAATACATCGACCACGCTGATGGGTGCGTCATTGAGATAGGCCTCAACCGTGTTGGTTGTGCCACCCGAGCCGCCCTGGCTGGGCATCTTGATTCCGCGCAAGGAGATCGATTGCTCGGACGGGCTGGTCCGGGTCAATGACAAGCCACCCACGAGCGTGGCCACTTCCTGAATCGACTGGATATGCAGATCATTCAAGGTGCTACCGGTCACCACGTTGATGGTTTCGGGAACCTTCTGTACAGGCTCCGCGATCTTGTTGGCGGTCACGATGATTTCGGAGAGCTCAGCGGGCGCCTGTGCCCCCGATGCTCCCTGTGTGGGAGCCGTCGTTTGCGCGGATGCCAATGTTGCCAACGCGCATGCGCCGGCCCCCAGTGAGAGCCGGACCGCTGCGCGCAGCAGCGCTGACTCAACAGACTTGACCATGATTAAACCCCCTCTTGCTATTCAACCGCTCAACCGCCGTGGCACGCCGAGCCGCTGCGTGTTAGTCGCTGACTTGCGAGCGAGACCTGCTGGCAAGTGAGCGACGGTTCGTTCCACGGAACGTGGTTGTCAACGAGATTGCGACGCGACAACAACAATTGTCAAGCACTTTACAATCTAATTCGCTCACTAAACTCGACATTCTGATCGAAGTTGATTGATTCAGATAAATCGGCCGTCCCGGCTTAGCCGCAGGCTCGGACATTCCCGACCCCGGTTCGGGAACGCGGATTTCATCGACAATCGAAGTTGTCAGCCCGCTCGATGTTTCCCGAGCCCTTGTATCGGGCGACCTTCGGATAGGGACACAAAGGGCGCTCCCGGTCCGGCCAGGGTGTATGGGTTCCTGCGCGGGCGATGATCCGATCGGGCGGCTGTTGGTGCTCCACCCAACCAACCAGTGAGGCGAACGCATCGAAGTGATCCGTTGCGGGGCCTCCACCACAATGATTCATGCCTGGTACCGGAAACACTCGCGCGAATGTGTCCGCCTGACCGCCGGTGCGGCGGTCGAGATCCCGATACCATGCCAACGTGTCGTTGATGGAGAACACCGGATCGGACACGCCCTGGGGCACGAGCAACTTGCCACCGTGGGCGCTGAAACCGGACAGATCACTCGATCGCGCGGATATATCGTCCCAGGCCGAGTGCGTAAAGGCGGCAGTCGTCGCGTAGATTTTCGGTGCGTCGCGATCGAAGTCAAACTGTTGCGCGAATTTCAGTTGCGCCCCGGGATTGTCAGCAAGCGCTGTCGGCGGTGTTGTAAACACGGAGGCCAGCGACGCTCCCCCCGTCGTTACGTTCATTGCATCCATTGATCCGTCGGCGCTACCCAGCTTCCACAGTCTCCAGCCGAAGCCGCTGATCCCGGCATCCCACGGCCAGTTGCTGTACAACGCACGGCCCGTTGAGTCCTTGGGTCCGGCATAGACACGCTCCAAGGCTGCAATCTGCGACGATGACAGGCACTTGGAAGTTTTCTCGTGTGCGCAGGCCATTGCATTCAACTTCTCCTCGACCTTTTCCGTGGAGCACTGTTGAAAGGCTCCAACGATGCCGTCAGCCAGACCATCGTCAGCATCACAAGCCGCGAGCACCGCTCGCGAGACGAGCGCTAGATCCGGGTCCGAGAACGTATGTGCCAGAGGTACGGCCGCAACCGAAGCGAGCGACTGCACATCCCAAGCCTCTGCAATCGCAGCACGGGGGAGGGAAAATCCGGGAGCCGCCGCCAGGATGCCGTTGAATTCGAGCGGGAGACGCTGCGCCGCCACCATTCCCTCCTCGCCGCCTTTCGAACAGCCCACAAAGTAGGAATACTCAGGCGGCGCACCGTAGTAAGCGTGCACGAGGGCCTTCGCTGCCGCAGAGACGGGCTGCAGCGAGGCATGCCCGTAATCAGCTCTTGCCTGCGCGTCAAATCCAAACGACGTCCTGCCACCTTTGTTGGCATCGAAGTTGACCCGATTGTCATGGCCTGAGTCCTGACTCACCACTGCATAACCTCGAATCAAGGCGGGTACAGCTCCTGCCAGTGCTCCCAACGCATCGCCGACTTCGCCATTGGTACCCGCACCGCCCTGGAAATAGAAACGTTTGTTCCAGACACTCGGTAGACGCAGATGGAAGTGGATGGCATACAACTGACCATCCGCGCCTTTGCGCTCATGGAGAACGCCGAAGACCTCGCAATGGGCGGGCAGGACCACTTCGAGCGGGGGCGCCCCGGGCGTGGAGAGCTCCGCGGGCTGAGACTCGGCGAAGAACTGAAGCGATGTCACTCGCGTCGACGGGTCCGGCCAGCGGCCGGTCATGTGCACGGCCAGTTGCTCGCATTGACCTTGCGTCGGCGATGCAGCGAAGCAATGGCTTCCGCCCAATCCAAGCAGCGCTGCCACGGTCAGCGCAAGGCAACGAATCGCGCTCACGAACATACCCCCTCCCCGTTTCCGTCCGCCTGTCCTCATTACGAGCCTAGATCGGGTATTTGTAAAGCGCTTTACAAACTGATTATCCATGAACAGGAGTACGGAAGTTTTCTGGATCAGCCGCCGGCGATCACTTTCATGAGCAGGCGGCGCAATGTCGTGCGCTCAGACTTGCTCAGCGCCTGACCAAACTCCTGCTCGTGGGTGTGCACCACCTGCACGGCCGCCTCGAGATATTTCGTGCCCTTCGGCGTGATGAACAACTCATAGCGACGGGCATCGTGGCTCGCGACGACCCGGCGCACAAATCCCAGGCGAATGCACTGCGCCACCTGCAATCCGGCCGTTGCCCGGGTGGTTCCCAACAAGGCGGCCAGCTCGATCTGACTGAGTCCGGGAAATCGGGCCAGAATGGCCGGTGTACCCATCAGATGCGGCATGATGTGCCGGAAGCGCGGATCCCGAGTAACACTATTGATCAGGAGGATGTGAACGGTGTGCAGGTACAGGCCCAGAACGGGCTCTCCCGAGGGACTCAGTACCGACTCAATGACCGAAACACCCTGGCTGTGGAGGCGTTTGGCGGCACCAGGTTGCTTCCTGAGCTGGTTCGGGGCGGGCGTTGGGCAGGCGGGCGGCGCGTTTTTCATCTCCCGGATCTTACAATAGGCTCTCTCACAGCAGGCCCGGGGAAGGTCGACAAATGATGTCTGGTGCGACTGATCAGCCCCCGGGTGACGGGCTCGTAAAACGACTGGCGCGCATCGCCGCCGGTGGCGGATTCGTCTTCGGATGTTCAACCGCCGTCATTTCAGGCGCCGTAACGTCCATCGACGCGCAGCTCATTCAGCCACTGGCGCTGAGCGAGACGGCACGCAACGCTGTCTCGGGACTCACTGTTTCGAGCGCCCTCTTCGGTTGCATCCTGGGTGCCCCTCTGGCGGGTCTGTTGAGCGCCCGTTACGGGCGCAGAACCGGAATGCTCTGGGCCGCCGCCTTGTTCCTGATTTCGGCGGTGGGCTCTGCCGTACCGGAACTCGGGGTGGGCAGGCTGGGGGAGGCAGGAGCGCCGGCGCTGATCCTGTTTTTTGCATATCGATTTGTCTGCGGCATGGCTGCCGGGCTCATTTCGACACTCTCCCCTTTGTACATCGTGGAAATTGCACCTCCCGCCGCGCGTGGGCGACTAGGCACCTATTTTCAGCTCGCCGTCGTCAGTGGAGTGGTGGCAGTGTATTTCACGAACTGGCTCATCGCTTCCGGACATGACGAGCATTGGCTACACGCTGTCGGTTGGCGCCTGATGCTCGGATCGACCGCGGTTCCGGCGTTGCTTTTCATGGTGTCGTTGCGGTCACTCTCCGATACCCCCCGCGGACTGGTTCTGCGTGGAGATTCAGACCGTGCGTTGGACTTGCTCCGAAGGCTGACGACCGAGGCCCAGGCCAAGAAGACACTGCGTGAGATCCAGGATTCGCTGACAAACACTCGCGGACGGCTGCTCTCGTTCGGCGCGCGTATGCTGGTGGTCGGGTGCGTGCTGGCCGTTTTTCAGCAGCTCACGGGCATCAATGCGATTCTGTATTATTTGCCGCTGCTGGCGGAGCACATGGGCGAGACCCCCGAGAGCGCGCTGCTCCAGACTGCATTGGTCGGCGGCGGGACCACCGTTTTCACGTTTGTGGCCATGTTCGGCTCGGATGTGTGGGGCCGCAAGCCGCTGTTGGTCCTCGGCGCGGTCATCATGTCGGCGTCGATGTTTGCGCTGGCCGGGATGCTCATGAATGGCATCACAGGTCTTCCCGCTCTGCTGGCGGTCGGCGTGTTTCTGAGTGCCTTTGCCTTCTCATGGGGTCCGGTTCTAGCTGTCCTGTTGCCGGAAATCTATCCCAATCTCATTCGTAGCCAGGCGTTGGGGCTCGCCATGGCGTTGCAATGGATTGCCAACATCCTGGTGTCCTGGTCGTTCCGGTTACTCGATGGCAATTCAGCCTTGAACGCCTCGTTCAACCACGGCCTGCCCTATCTCATCTATGGTGCGATGAGCCTGTCGGCCGCGCTCTTTGTGTGGCGCTGTGTCCCGGAGACCAAGGGCAGGCCGTTGGAAGAGATACAACGCTCGTGGACGTGAGTACAGACGCTATCTCAATGTAAGCCTGGGCCTAATCATGTTCCAAAGGACAGCCACCGGACCCCACTGTGCCGACCAGAGTGAGCGCGGCGCCGGAAAGTCGCTGAGTCCCGTGGCGGGAAACTCTTCCCTGCCGGGCGAATGATAGGTGCCAAACAGGACGTCAAAGATCGGCAATGCATCGGCGAAGTTTTTGTTGTAGTGCGCAGGGTCAGTCGAGTGATGAATCCTGTGTACCTGTGGGGTCACCAGGAGACGATTGAATCCCGGCACACGCACCCGGATCGCCGAGTGATAGAACATCGAAAGTCCGATCAGGAACAGGGTCGAGTACAGGGCCGCTTTACCGGCTTCACTGAGGTGAAGATCGACGATCAGTCCCAGTGTGAAGATCGAGAAGAAGGTGCGCCAGATGGTCTGCAGGAAGTGGTCCCGCCCGAAGGTTGCCGCGTTCATCCGCGGATCGCTGTGGTGGATTCGGTGAAACGCCCACAACGCAGGCACTGCGTGCTCGAGACGATGTGACCAATAGAACCAGAAGTCGTGCAGGACCAGGGGAACGAATATCATGGCCAGCACTTCGAGCGCTGGCCCGACGACCGGCACCATACCAACACTGGCGAACGTGAAGGACAGCGGCGTCCAGGGCAACCATCCGCGAAGCTGCGCGCTCAACGAGCCAGCGGCAATCCCAGCCGGCAAGGACAAATACGCCGTGGAGATGCCGATCAGGATGTTCATAGTATAGTCGCGCAGTCGCGGCGCTTGCCCGACGGGGCGCAGTTGTTCCGCGATGATGAAGGGAATCAACGGCAGCACCGTCCAAAGCAATATCGGGAGCAACATCCCCTTCATCTGGCTCAGCAATGTATCGGCAAACGCCACGGTACTCGTGCCCTTTACGGTGGAAGTGAGCGGGCAACGAGCTGCGCTTTTCCAGTGAGCGTGTGCTCAAGGGCTGACGAACCAACAGCCACTTCGTAACTGCCGCCGCGGATTTGCCAGCGATGGCTGTGCTCTTCAAAGCTCGCGAGCAAGCGCGAGTCGACACTCAGTTGCACTCGTTTGGACTCGCCGGGTGCCAGCTCGAGACGGCGAAAGCCGATCAAGCGCACCGTCCGGGAGCCGTTGACCGATGTCAGATAGACCTGAGGAATGTCCGCGCCCGCCCGATCGCCGACGTTGGTCACCTTGAAAGTGACGCTCGGTGTCTTGCCTCCGCTGACTTCGAGATTCTGGTATTCAAACCGCGTATAGGACAGGCCGAAGCCGAATGGGAACAGCGGCTGTTGGTTGTTGCGATCCAGCCAGCGGTAGCCGACCAGGGCCCCTTCCGGATGCGGCGCGTCGAAGTATTCGCCTTCAGGGCGCGCCCATCCCGGGATCTCGGGGCGGGGATACTGCGAGATCGAGGCCGGAAAGGTCACCGGCAGCCGGCCCGATGGATTGACCTGGCCAAAGAGCACATCCGCTATGGCATCCGCGCCCCCTGTACCGGGATACCAGGCTTCGGCAACTGCAGCAACCTGCGATATCCAGGGCATCGCCACGGAGCCACCGGTCTCCAACACGACGACGGTATGCGGATTTGCTTTCGCCACTGTGCTGATCAGGGCGTCCTGGCCTTGCGGTAGTGACATGTCGGGCGCGTCTTCGTTTTCTATCATCCATTGATGCGCAAAGACTATGACTATGTCGGCTCGACGGGCCAGGGCAGCCGCAGCGGACGGATAGCGTCCGTCATCGAATGTCACCTGCGCTCCGGAAGCACGAGCGCGTATCGCAGTGAGCGGCGGCGAAGAGTGGAAAACCATGTTGCGCCGTGCTCCGGCGCGACCTTCGCCGCCGACTCGGATCGCCGAACGCCAGTCTGTGTTTGGTTCGTACACCTGGGATGAACCGCCGCCGGACAGCACACCCAGATCCGCGTTGCCACCGACGACCAGAATGCGCTTTGCGGCATTGGTCAGCGGCAGGATGTGGTCCTGATTGCGCAGCAGAACGATGCCCTGCGCTGCCACGTCGCGAACGAGTTGGGCATGCGCCGCATAATCGATGGCACCCGTGCGCTGTTGTGGATGTTCAAACAGCCCGGCCGCAAACATGGAGCGTAGGATCCGGCGGGTCATATCCCTCAGGCGACTCTCAGGCACCGAGCCCGATGTGACAGCCTGTTTCAGCAACTCACCGAACCAGACTTTGGCATCGGCCTGCTCGCCTGATTGCTGATCGAGCCCTTTGACGGCGAAGTCGGTGGCATACACCGCACCCCAATCAGACATGACCCACCCCGGGTAGGACCAGTCCTTCTTCAGCACCTGGTTCAACAGGAAATCGTTGCCGCAGGCATAGGAGCCATTCACCAGGTTATATGCACACATCACGGAGCCTGGATGGCCCGTTTCGATGCCGATTTCAAAGGCCAGCAGATCCGACTCGCGCAGCGCAGCCGGGTCGATGGTGGCGTTGACCCAGTGGCGGTTCGTTTCCTGGTCGTTCAACGCGAGGTGTTTGATAGTGGCGATGATGTGATTGCTTTGGACGCCCCGGATGTTCTCGCCGGCCAGTATGCCGGCCAGCAGCGGATCTTCACCGAGATACTCGAAATTGCGGCCATTACGCGGATCCCGTGCCAGGTTGAGGCCCGGACCGAGCAGGACGTTGAAGCCTTTGGCCCGCGCCTCGTTACCCAACATCTCACCACTGCGGTATGCCAGCTCGGGACTGAAGGTCGCAGCCAGTGCAAGGCTCGCCGGCAGAGCCGTTGCTCCATCTCCAGGCCGAAGCCGCAGCGGATTGGTGATCCCCAGGCTGGCATCTGTTTCATACAGAGCAGGAATCCCGAGCCGGGGTATACCGGGCACGTACCCGGCCGAGATGATGGCATCGTCAGGTACCCGGATGTCACGATCCGGGCGTGCCCAGATACCGTGCACCAGACTGATGCGTTCATCGAGCGTGAGCTGCCGATTCAACAGATCCGCGCGCTCATCGGCCGATAGCCGGGTGTTGAGCCAGGGCTGTGTCTGCTCTGCAGTACCGCCGGTTCCCCAAGCCAACAGCGGCATCAAGGCCAGCCAACGAAGGCGCCGCCGCATCAATTGGGCGCTCCCGCGGCAGCGGCACCGGCAGTTGTAATTCGCAAAATCGTGACCGGTCCGATGAGTCCTGATGGCAGCAGCGGCGAATCGGCTTTGTAGGGATCAAAGGTGGTGAACGCAATCCGCTGCGCACCGGGCTGTTTGTCGCCGATGAGGCGGTTGGGCCAGAGGTTCGTGACCTGGACCTCGAGATGATTCTCGCCTGTTTTCAACGCTCCGGTCATATCGATCCTGAAGGGAGCCTTCCACAGCGTGCCCAGCATGTGACCGTTGAGGGTGACAACGGCGATGTTTTTGACGTCGCCGAGATCGAGCCAGGCGTGTGAACCCTTGGACTTCCAATCGCCCTTCGCCGGAAACCGGGTGACGTAGGTGGCGGTCCCGGAGAAATACTTGATACCCGGCTCCGTCTGGGTCGTCCAGGACGCGAGCGTGGTGAACCGCGCCTTCGGCGGCGCACCCCGATCCGGTGGAAAGGTTACATCCCAGGGGCCCTGCACTGAGGCAACCACCTGCGCAGTCGGCTCCGGGAGCGTCCGCGTGAGTTGCGTGGTGGGCTGTTCGAATACCACGAAGACCGCATCGTACGGATCCAACTTCAGCGGCACGGTCGTTCGGTTCCCTTCGATCCGGTAGGATGCCGGCATCCTCTCGCCAGTGGTTGCATGCCATATCTCGGGCGCCTTTCCCGACATCCGGAAGCTCGCCTCGATTGTCTGAGTGGCTTCACTGTCGCTGGCAACGAAGTAGAGATCTGCGCCTTCCAACGAACGGTGTACATAGCGCAGCTGCGCACCGGACTCGGCGCCTTCAAACACCGCGTCCGGTGCGACTTCCAGCTTTTTCAGAACAGCAGGCAGCGGGTCGGTCGATGCTTTTCCTTCCTTGCCCCATAGCGTCTGCGCGATCGAATCAAACTCTGATGCGTCATCAGCCAGGCTCGGCGTCAGGGTCGGCCTGGGTCCGACCACAATGGCCCCGCCATTAGCCAGATCGCGGATCTTGCGCAGCACGGGCAATGACATTCGTTGCGTACTCGGATCGAGGGCGAGCAGGCGGTACTGCATGCCGCTCGGTGTGGTCAGTTTGCCGTCCTTCACGCTCAGAACATGAATGAGTGCATCCGCATTGATGTAGTCAAAGTTGTAGCCGGCGGGGATCGGTGGCGGTGCGCGGCCGAACAGGTTGGTTATGTTGTTGTCTTCTCCGTACAGGTAGACGATATCGGCAACAAAGTGCCCCTGCTGCAGCAAGTACGAACTGCGGGCAAGGTAGGATACCCACGGCCTCGCCTCGGACGCCCACGTTTCGTGACGGGTGAACCATTGTCCGAAGGGCCCGAGCGTCGCACCCGGCCCGGGTCGGTCGTCGGGCTGATGAACGGATGTGTGGATCACAAACCGGTTGAGACCCATGGCGAGCTCGCGATCGGCGTACCGTTTCAATGTCTCCGGAGAGAATGCAAACGTGTTGCCGAACGCGGTCAGCGATTCGGCCGCAACCAGGTTTTGCCCGTAGATGTGGGCGACGGATGCGGATTCCCGAATATCCGCATCAAACGTTTCACGCGGCTGGCCCAGCGTCGACGACCACAGCGCGCCCATGGGCACGTCAGCGCTCTTCTTCACCTTCATGCCGTCGCCTATAAAGGCGCGACCGCTTTCGTGTGATTCACCGTATCGTCCCATACCGTGCTGATGCAACGAAGCTGACAGTTGCCCATAGTGAGCATCGGCAATGAGGTCGGCCAGGGTTTGGCGAAAATCCCACAGGAAGCGGTCACTCGCGGCCGAATCCTGCACGACATGGCCCGCCAGCACCGGCAGCCACGGGTGCGGATCGTAGCCGCGGCGTTGCTGGAACTGTGCGAGCACATCGTCGGTCCAGTTCGCAATGCCGGCCTCGTAGCTGTCCGTCAGCATGTACTGCAATCCTTGCTTGCCTATCAACCCGGGGCCGAGTGTCTTTTCATACTCAGCGAAATAGGCGTCGAAGTAGGCTTTGACGTGCTCCTTGTTGAGTTTGTCGACTTCGAGGCCCGTCCCCTCGCGGGATGCGGGATGGTTCGTACGGCCGGTCAACGAGTATCCATATCGGACCACGATCCAGGAACCTTTCGGCGCCGTCCAATCGAGCGTACCGTCGGGCTTCAGTTTGCTCGTCAAGTCGATGACAGCGTCCCTAGTGATCGCGTCCATCTGATCGATTGCACGCGTGTCCTCGTCGCTGCGAATTGCCCGGTTGGAGAAACCGGCCTTGTCTTCGAAGCGATTGACGCGCGCGCCGGCGTGCAGAACACATTCAAAAATGCGATGCGACGTGGGCGGTGGGGGCGCAGGCAGTCCCAGCAGGGCCTCGAGTCCACCGCCCGTCTGCTTCGGCCGTTCGAGAACGAGCCGAAACACTTTCGCGGTGACTGGAGCGAAGGCAATGGTCTGTTGCGGAGCGCCATCGCGCGGTACGTCTGCAACGCGGTGAAAGGTCTGACCATCCTCCGCGGCTTCGAGCCAAACGCCCCCCCCTGTTGCGATATCCGACGGAGCCAGGCCGGACGGTCTGGCGACCGAGACCGTCAGGGCCTGGATGCGCCGAGGTTTCGGATAGCTGAACTGAATCCAGGACGTGTTGCCATCCCCGTAGGGAACAGACACAGCCTCGGCGAGATCGCCATCAGAGAGCCGTGCCGCATCGATTGCCCCCGAGCTACTCGTGATGGTTGGAGTGAGATCCGCGTCCGTGTAGCTTGCCGTAGGGGCGCGAAATGCAATCACCGCGACATCCGAATAATACTGCGGATGCTGCTCATCAACTGCGAAAGGGACGATGGTGAACGGAACGTTCTGAAACGGACCGGTGACCTGGGGCGGGTGGGCGAGTTGACCACTGAAGCGTTTGCCGCCCTGGATCACCGTCTCGCTCCAGACCAGCTTCTTCATGCCCTGGTTCGGCATGACCCAAGGACCGCCACTCTCACTCCATCCCGGCGAGGCTGCGATGGTGAATTCCATTCCCCGTTGCTGTGCCTCGGTGACTGCATATCGGAACATGTCACGCCACAGCGGCGTCAGATAGGCAACCCGTTGATCAACGAGATGTGGCGTGTCCCGGCCAACGCCGGCCAGAGCTGCATCGAAGTTGTGCACGCCGCCCACCCCTACGTCGCTCAGCCACTGCAGATCTTCGCGAATTCCCTCGCGACTGACATTGCCATCCATCCAGTGCCACCACACACGGGGTTTGGCGGACGCGGGCGGGTTTTGGAACCCCGCGACGAGCGGATCCGCCACCTGGCCATGCACCACCGCGGCGTCGAATGCCGCAAAGCTCCATAAAGTCACAGCAACCAATCGGCTCACGGTGGGCTTCATTCACAGGTCCTCACGTTCAGGCGCACAACACTACTCACAGGGGCAAAACGATCCGAATCAGCCGATTTCCGTCCAGACCTGGCGTTCCGCGGCATAGGGATCTTCCGCAACGTGGCACCGGGACGCAATCATCATGGTCGCTCGGGTCTGCAGGTTGTAGGCAGGCCAGGCCGGCTGCCCAGGGGCAGACGGCTGGCTGCTCCGCGCAAAGGCAGCCCACATCCGGCTCATATTCCTTGCCGCCATCTCGTGGTCAGCATGTTCCTCGGGTGTCTGCGAGCGTTGACGCTGCTCGGCCGCCGCCAGGTTGTCAAACTTCAGACGGATGTCCATGGCATGCATGGCGCCGATCTGGTAGTTGGTTCCGGGAACGAGGGCGTTGATGTGATCCGTCATCAGATACATGAATACCGCAGCTCGTGCCTGAGCCGCTTTGCGCTCAGCGATCGCGATTGCGCCAGCACCGGCAAAGCCCGCACTTTCTATCGCAATGGCAATCTCGCTCGGCAGCGCATCCGGGCGGTCGCGTCGATACGCAGCCAACAACTTCGGTGCGTTGGCTCCGAACCGGCCCGTTATGCGCTCCTCGAGTCCCGCCTCGTCCAACGAGAAAACCGACTTGTCCGGTGACAGCATCTGAAAGAAAACCACTTCATCACGGTTTGATCCGACGATCAGCGGCTTGTCCGCGGAAATCGCCGGAGCCACCGGATCGAACGGATGTGCCGGCAGCACGAGACCATCCACGACCGGACTGAATCCGCCCACGCCGGAGGCGCCGATGCCTCTTCTGCCGCCGGTGGGATTCAACGACCCCGTCGGGGGTGGATTGAGTTGCACCTCCAACAGTTTAGCGGCGGGAATCTCCAGCAGTTTACGCGCCGTTTGGGGAGTCAGGCCGAGTTTCCCGAGCACCCAGTGCGTCGTGGCAGAGGCCACCTCCCGCTCGGTCATGCGTACGCCCGGACCGCTTTCAATCGATGCTTTATGGAAATAGGATGCCGCCGCGGGCATGGCGTAAATGCAGGATGTTTTGGCGCCCCCTCCTGACTCACCCCAGACCATCACACTGCCGGGATCGCCGCCGAAAGCTTCAATATTGCGTTGGGTCCACGCGAGCGCGCTTACGATATCCAACATGCCGGCGTTGGCCGAGCGCCGATAGGGTTCGCCCAGAACATCGGCCAGGAACAGATAACCCATGATGCCGAGCCGATGGTTGCACTGAACCACTACCACGTCGTTCTCGCGTGCGAGGTTTGAGCCATCCTGGAACGCACTTGCCCCCGATCCGGTAGAAAAACCTCCGCCATGGCAATAGAACATGACGGGGCGCCGTCGACCGTCGTTCACAGCAGGCGTCCAGACATTCAACACCAGACAGTCTTCATCGGGCGCAGCCTCACCCCGACCGAAGGTTTGTCCATTCGCCTGTAGCGCCGGATGACCGAAGACCAGCGCATCACGAACGCCCTTCCACTTCGGCAGGGGCGGCGGAGCTTTGAATCGCGCCTGCCCTATCGGCGGCCCTGCGTATCTCACCCCGCGAAAAATGCAGACTCCGTTCTCTTTCTGACCTCGCAGGCGGCCTTCGATTGTATCGACCTGGACAAACTCCGGTTGAGCCGCCGAGCTTCCTCCGGCGCTCGCCTGGGCAGTCACCCAGCGGGGAGTTGCTGTCATCGCACCCAGCGCCGCGGTCTGCAGCAGCATCGCCCGCCTGGCCATGGAAACAGGACGGTGACTTTTCATTGAATTCCTTCGTTCAACGCATGAATCTGCGACACGCTGCTGGCTATGATTGCATCCTCGGCGCACCCCGGCTTCAGGCGCGAGCCGATGACCTCGAATGTCAGATGATCGCTCGCGGCATTGGAGTAGATGTATCCGGAGCGAATCGGGGGACCTGAGGTTATGGTCACCATCAGGGTCTTCGAAGACGGTGACACCTCCTTCAAGTGTGTCGCGATCTGGTTATAGACTTCACCGTTGACTGACACCAGATTGATATCCCCGATTCGCAACGCTCCGACCTGGATGTCAACAGGGTCACCGTCCTCGTAGGGCGGCAACACGCCTTGGCGAGCGGTCATGTCCAAACGATCCCGACCTGGGCACGTCACGGTAGCGGCGGACCCGCTGATAGGAGCCTTGGCCTGCCAGTTCACATCGGAGTGCTTGAGTGCCTCGATGGATGCCTCCCCCATGAAAACACCGTAAGCATGCACGAGCTCGTCATCGAAGCCCTTGGCTTTGGCATACGCGCCCGCAGCCTCCGGCGGCATCGGGCGCGACTGCGACTTGACGGCATCAGCATTGTCATTCAACGACAACGAGCCCTTGTACCAGGGCTCCAGCTGCCCAATGCGATCATCGACTCGATTGACATCGCCGCGGCGAGCACCCGCCAACTTCAGGAAAGGAACTTCGTACCGCGCGTTCTGATCGCCCGAGGCGCCTTGCGAAAAGATCGCTACGGTCTGATCGTCGTATCTTCGCTCAACGTATTCGGATGCATCACCGGGAAAATCGGCGCTCAAAACGCCTGTCAGATAGTAGTGGATGGGATGTGCGGCATAGTTCATGTACACGCCGATGGGTGTGCCATCCTCCCCGATGAAGCCAACCACCGCCAGGGTCTTGTCTGACGGCCCATTGGGATCGGGCCCCTGGTACCATTTATCATGCGCGTAGAGCTCTTTGTTGACGTTGATATACAGCTCGGTTTTACCGTATCCAACACGAGCAGGCCGGGCTCTTGATTTTGCTTCGGTGGTGGCACGAACAATCGCATTGTTGATAGTGTCCGCGTCGGGCATGTTGTCGGGCGGCGTGTCACCGGCGGCGTTTTTCGTCCCGCCCGAGTGAGTGTGTACGGCGGACGCAATGATATTTGTGCGCGGACAACCAATCGCCAGGGCCGCCTTCTGTACGGCGGACTCCGTACCGCGCATCGCACCTTGCTCGACGCCTATCAGAGCGCCACAGGTAACGCCGTTATCGAAATAGATTGCACGCACGTGAAGGTGATCTCGAATGCTCATCACTCCCAACATGTCGCTCTTCTTGGCGCCCGGGCTGATGGCATCTAGCGCGGGAGTGATGTCTATTTTCGCAGCACCCGCGCGCAGTGAACCCAGAGTCTTTTGCGCGGAAATAGCTGCAAAATCCGGCGAGCCGCTACCCAACCCGAGTATGACGGCGCCTGCGAATACGGCCACATTGAATCGAGGCTTCCGGCGTCCAGGAAAATGCGAGATCACGGATGGCTCTCCAACAATACATTCACAGGTCCAATCAGGCCCGATGACCGCAGTGGAGCATCCGCGGTATATGGCATGCGCAATTGGATCGCTGCCTCGTCTGAGGGAGTGTTCGGGCGGACCTTGCCGTCGGCTTGGGTAAAGGTGATCCTGGTGTGCGTTCCAGGTTGCACATCTCCAATCAGACGGTTGACCCACAGGTTAACGACACGCACCTCCAGATGGTTGTGTCCGGGCCGGACAACACGCGAAAGATCCACTCGGTACGGCGGCTTCCAGGTAGTACCGGCGAGTTGACCGTTGATCCAGACTTCAGCCAGATCGTCGACTTCACCGAGATCCAGCCAAACGTGACATCCGTGGTTTAGATCCTTACGGTTGAGAGTCAAGTCGTGGCTGTACGTCGCCATTCCAGAGAAATAGCGGATTCCGACCTCGCTGTTATCCCGGAAGTCAGACAGGCTTTCGAATGTGGCCGTCGCAGGTGCGCCACGACCGGCCTGAAACGATACTGGCCAAGGGCCCGCGAGCGTCTCGAGTTGGCGCCACTGCGTCGGCGGCTCCACATGCGCACTCTCGGTCGCTGCCGCACGAAAGACGACAAACACGGATCCGAATCGATCCAGAGGGACTGTGACTTCAGTCCGATCCCCCATCTTGCGGTACGAAGCTGAGCGAGTGATTCCGGTGTCGGGGTCCCACAACTCGGGCTTCCGATCACTGACACGAAAGCTGGCCGTGATGGTTTCGGACCGATCGATGCGGTTGGACAGAAAGTAGATCTCACCGTCCGTCAGATGCCGATGGATGAACATGATCCGACTATCCGGCTGCGCCTCGAGATAGGTGAAATCGGGTTTGAGTTGCATGGCCTCGAGGGCGCGACCGACGGAGGCCACTGCGAATACGCGGCCCCGCCCCACCTCGGTCACTTCGGAGCCGGGCCACAGTTTGTCCAGGACCGCCTTTACTTGCTTTGGGTCATCGGCGAGGCTCGGTGAGCCTCGCGGGCGTTCACCGATCAACACTGCCCCGGCTTCTACCAGCTTCTGGACTTTCTCGAGAACCGGCAGCGAAACGAGCTCGGTTCCTCTGCCGAACACCATCGCGCCGTATTGCATGCCACTGTCAGTGACGAGTTGACCTTCGCGCGTCACCAGTTTATTGAGGATGGCCTCGCCATTGACGTAGTCATATCGGTAACCCTCCGGCACCGCGGGGTAACTCTCGTGGTACGCGGTAATCACCGGGCCCGCCTCGCCGTAAAACACCGCAAGGTCGCTGACACCGCGACCCTGTTGGAGCAGGAATGAGCTGCGCGACAGATAGTCGATCCAGGGCTTGGCCTGCTCGGCCCAGGTTTCGTTGCGCGTGAAGTACTGCCCCACCCCGAGCGTCATCCCCGGACCCTTGTCGATCGGCTGATGCGTCGAGGTATGGATCACGAAACGGTTTACGCCTGCGAGCAGGATTGCATCGGCGGTGGGCTTCAGATTCCAGGGCGCCGAGCCAAAGCGTGGCCCACCCGTGAGGGCTTCCGCGGCGGTGAGGTTTTGGCCATAAATGTGTGCAACGGAGGCGGACTCCTGCAGATCGTTGAAGTACACAGGCTCGATCTCGCCTGGCCGCTCAACCAGCCACATCGCTCCCATCGGTACATCGGCCGACTGCTTCATCTCCATGCCTTCACCCATCGTGGCGTAAATGGCTTCGTGCGCTTCGCCGTAACGAATGATGCCGACGTCATGAAGCATCGCGGTGAGTTGGTCGTAATGATTCGTCTTCAGCAGCTGTTGCAGAGTCCGGCGCCAATCCCACAGAAAAGCGTCGCTGCGCTCCGGCGTGTCAACAACATAACCAGCGAGCGTCGGTAACCAAGGCGTGGGGTCATACCCGCGCAGACGTTGAAAGTCCTGCAGTATTAGAGGCGTCCAGTTTTCGTTGCTGGCTTCCCAACTGTCGAACATCATCGCCCGTAGCCCATGAGTTCCCATGAGGCCGTTGGTGGCGTCGCGATACATCGCCAGATATCGCTGCATGTATCGCTTCACTGCGGCGGCATCGAGCTTGTCGACTTCGAGTCCGGTCCCTTCAGGCGAGGCCGGTCGATTCATGGCCCCGGTAAGGGAGTAGCCGATTCGAAGCACAATCCACTGTCCTGCTGGCGGCGTCCAGTCCAGGTGTCCGTCCGACCGCATCCTGGCCGTCAGATCGATGATTTCGGAAGTCTTGGGCGCCGCATTTCCCGGCGTACCCGAGGGCAAGCCATAGTAGTTGCCGTTGGTTATGAAGGCCGCTTTGTCCTCGAATGAATGAATCCGGGCCTCGCCACTCAACACCAGCTCATTGATGGGAATGACATCGGGAGGCGGCGCCGACGGGCGACCAAAACGAGGTACACGAATCGGCGGGGGATCGGGTGGCTGTCGCTCACTCACGAAGCGGAAAAAGCGCGCCCGGATGTGGTCGACGGAGATCGTGCGCTCGGGCAGGCCCGCCTGGACCTTCGCGCCGGTGTCACGCCATGCGCGACCATCATCACTCGACTCGAACCGGAATCGCGTAGGTGCAACACCCACCCGTCGCGGCTCCAGCGCGTCAAAGTAGCGCGAGGCAACGGGCGTCGCGAATGTCAGGCCCCGAACGGTGACTGGCCGGCCGTAATCAAACTGAATCCACGACAGGCTACCGACTTCGTGCCCGGAAGGCAGATCAATCGCGCTGGTCTGGATGTCTCCGTCCGACAATGCTGCGGCGTGCAGTGTTCCTCCGCTGGCCGTGATGGTGGGTTTCGGCAGCGCCGCGTCCACTGGCACGCGAAACGCGATCACCTTCTGATCAACATACAACTCCGGCGGATTCTGGCCGGGTGCCCGGCCACCGAGTGCCCAGCCGGCCGTGCTCGTTTGAAAGATTCCCGTGGTACTCGGCGGTCGGCCCAACGTGCCGGTGAATGGCCGGCCCCCCTGGATGAAGGTGACCGACCAGGCCATCTTCTTCATGGCATCGACCGCTTCGACCCAGGGACCGCCGGTCTCACTCCAACCCGGCGAAGCCGCGATCCCGAGCTCCAGGTCGAGTTTGTCTGCATATGCCGCCGTCTGACGAAACACGCGTTTCCAACCATCGCTCATGTACGGCAAACGCTCATCGACCACCTGTGGAGTAGCCCGGCCGGCATCGAAGCTCTGCAGGCCTGCGATGCCGACTCGCTTCATCCAATCCATGTCCTTGCGCACGCCATCCCACGTGATGTTGCCGTTCATCCAATGCCACCACACCCGGGGTCGAGCCGACTCGGGAGGCGCCTGAAAGCCTGCCAACAGCGGATCAGAGGCCGCGGCCACACCGCTCGCCGCCTCGACTGGCATGCTCGATACCAGCGAGGCGGCGAGGCCCAGCGCCGCCGTCAGGATCGGCCAGGTTGAATTTGACAAGATCGGAACTCCCTTCCCGACATTCACCAATGTTTGAGCAATGACAACGAAACCAGGCGCCCAATGGGATTGGAGTGCGCGGTCTGTCCATTGGCGTAGCCCAGCGTCGCCAGCACAAACGGCGGATCGCGGTCGAACAGGTTGGTGGCCTGCAGCGTGATCTCGGTCTGGCCGAGGAAAAAGCCCGCCGAATCGGGTGTGTGCCAGGTCACTCGCGCATCGGCTGTCGTGAACGAGCGCGCCCGATAGGAACCTACGTCCGTTCCGGTGATGGTGTAGGGACCGACCACATTCAGGTTGAAGCCGCTGGACCAGGGCCCCTTCGTCCAGTCGAGCGAGGCCCTGCCCTGAATCTGCGGATCCGTCGCCGACAGATCAGCCTGCGGCGCGCCGGGTCCCGGAATGCTCAATCGATGTAGCTCGCGCACACCCGACACGGACACGTTCCAATTGCCCCACGGTGTCGCTTCCCAGTTGTAACCCACATGGAAATCAATTCCGTCGATGGTCGTCTGGCCCAGGTTCTTGCGTCTCAGGTCGACGATATAGCCGCCGTTGATGAGTGCCTGACGGTAGGCAGGCGTGAATGCTGCGTTCGCCGCGTCGACTCGGAACTGAGATAGCAATGAATCGAGCACGGCGGAGGTCAGTGGCTGGCCACCCGGACCCCACCAGAAGGTGGAGAACGCAGGATTCGTGAACAACGGTACCTGAGTTGGAAACGCGAGGGCGATCTGCTGCTTGATTTTCGAATGCCAGTAAGTAGCGCCCGCGTTGAACGGCGATGACGGCGGAGCCAGATCAAAGCCTGCGGTATAGGTCCGTGCAGTCTGGGGTTGCAACGTGGGCGTACCACCTGCAATGTAGATTTCAGGAACCGTGAGCGCGCCGGATGGCGTAAAGGGCGCATTCGGCTGTGTCTGCAACCGTGTGTCTACTGACCTCATATCGGCCAGGCTGGGCGCCTGGAACGAAGTCGATGCGGTGCCGTGCAACGTGAGACTCTCGATCGGTGCGTAGTCCACTGAGAACTTGGGGTTGGTCGTTGACCCGAAGTCACTGTAGTCATCCCGGCGTCCTGCAATCGAGAGGACGAGCTTGTGAACACCCGTGACCTCGTTGGCAGTGCCGACGATCGGAACGAACAGCTCGCCGAATTCAGCAATGTCGCGGCGGGACCCCGCCTGCGGCCCGTTGGGAATGCTGACCGCGGATCCGTTCACCAACTGGTACGGAACGCCTGACAGGCTCTCCCACCTCAGCTGCGTGCCCACAGCCAGGCGAACCGCCCCTCCGGGCAGCTCAAACAACTGGCCGTCGAGACTGAACGCGCCCTCCTTCAGGTATTGATCCGCCGTATACGAAACACCACCGCCGCCTATGGCACTCAATACCGCGGCCGATGTTTTGCCCGTGAATGGATCGAACGCGGCGTCCGGTGTCGAAGCCGCGGCGGCGGCCGTCAGTGCCACACCATCGACAGCCGGGGTACGGGCAAAGTTGGTCGCCTTACCGTAGTTGCCAGTCAGGGTCGCATGCCAGTCGCTGGCAAATTCAACGTGCAGTGACAGGCTGACGCCGCTCGATGAGATGTCCACCTCGCTGCGGCGGGTGTTACCGAACTCGCGATTGAAGCGGTAGTCGACGGTCTCCGTCGTGGCGGCGACTCCCGGCGGAGCCGTGAAAAACGGATTCGTATTGGGAAGGGTGAAGATGGAGTTGCTGGTCGCAACGTTGTTGGTTTGATCGCGCGTGGAATAGAAGGCATCCCCGGTCAGATCAATGTGATCGGTGATCGACTGGCGACCGTTGAGGAACCACGTTGAGCGGTGCTCGTACGGCAGCAGGTCGGCACTGCGCGTCGGATCGCAAAGGGTCTTGCCCGGCGCGTAGCCGGGGGGCGCGTACGAGGTTCCGGCCACCACGATGTTGGGCGGGGAACAATTGGCAATGAAGTGATTCTTCCCACCCAGCGCCGAGACATCGTTGTTGTAGAACGAGCGATCTCCATACGAAATATTGGTGTGCGAGGTGTACTCGTAGCTCAGCATGATGTTGCCCGAACCCCACGATTTGCCGAACAATTGGCTGAGATCGTATTCGTGGTAGTCATGGCCGGTGCCGTAGTCGAGTCTCGTCTCCGCGCCGTCGAAATGATCGCGCAGGATGAAATTGACTACGCCGCCGACCGCATCGGCGCCGTAGGTGGCCGACGCGCCATCCGGTAGTACTTCGACGCGTTGAATCATCGAAACCGGAATGGCGGAAGGGTCGGGCGTCGTCTGCAATATTCCGGCGCCCACCATGCGATGGCCGTTGAGTAGCACCAGGGTGCCGCCGGAATTGCGAATGTTGAACCGCGGAATGGGATTGGCAAAATCCGAGGTGCCGATCGGCAGGTTGTTGAACGAGGCAATCTGCGGCAAATTGGTCAGAAGATTGGTCGTCGACTGTGCCCCGGTCGCGACAATAGCCGAGCGATCCAAGGTCACGAGCTCGGACCCGGTCGGTTGCGCGCCGTGGATCATCGTCCCCGTTACAACAACCTGATCGAGTGTTTCAGGCTCGGTCGAGGTTGCATTGGACGACTGCGCTGCATTCTGTGCGCTGACGCCCCGAGCCAGCACCAGGCCGCAGGCCAGCAGCGCCAATTGCAGCCCCAAAACCCCTCTGTGGATCCGTGAATCTGTGTCCGAAATGATCATCACATTCCCCCTCCCGTGATCAAAGCCGGTTCAGTTCGTACTGGCAGCGAGTTGCAAAGGGGGGATTAACGCGCGGCGGATGAGAGGTTGGGATTCAGTTAGTGGAGTCTTCCGGCAGGCTCCTGTTACCTCTCGATATGGCATCATTTGTAACCCCCTTTACAAATAACGAGCGTTCGAGCGGAGATTGCGATGCAATAGCAATCCTAGTCAAGCACTTTGTGATAACTTTAGATAGGTTTCGATCAACTTCGCTCATGGAGGCGAATGAGTCAGCCGCGCGCCTGGGACGATTGGCTCGGGGCTTTCCGGAAAAGCGGCGGCCGCTTCCGCCAGAGCACTCGGCGTGCGGGTTAGAAGTCGCTGGCGACGATCACTTGAACATTGGCCTTTTCGAGTAAGGCAATTCGCGCGGCGGAAATACCTGAATCCGTGATGACGATGTCAATTTCCTCGAGCGAGCACACGACATGACCCGAGGGCCCATCGAACTTCGAGCTGTCAACCATCACAATGATCTCGTCGGCGCGATCGATGAGGCGACGCTCACTCGCCACTAGAAAGATGTCAGCCTGCATGAGTCCCGCTGAACCCAGCGCCGCGGCGCCGAGAAACAACCGGGGCGCATAAAAGCTCGGCATGCCGTCGTCACCGGCCGCCGAGAGGATGATGTTTTGTTCAGAGAACACCTGGCCTGCGGGCAGGAGCACGCACGTTCCTGGTTGAGTCAAGAGCGCATTCACGATATGCAGGGAGTTGGTGAGCACCTGCAGATTGAGCCCGGCCAGGTATGGACACATTTGCAGAGTGGTCGAGCCGCCATCAATCATCACTCCTTCACCCGGGTTGCACAGTTTGGCGGCCGCGCGGCCAATGGCCTGCTTTTGCGGGCGGTGACGCTGAATATTTTCGTTAAAGGGGACGCCACTCAAGGTCCAATTCGGAATTTCGGTCTGATCGCGAGAGCTCTTCACACCGCCGTGAACGCGCTCAACGAGCCCCTGATTCTCGAGTTGCCGAAGGTCACGGCGAAGCGTCGCCGCCGACTCGCTCAGTTGTTTTTCCAGGTCCCTGAGAGAAATAAATCCCCGCTGTTTCAGGGTCTCCAGGATGAATCGAGCGCGCTCCGCTGAATGCATGGGTCACTCAGTGCCAGGTCCGAAGTCGCCGTACTCTGTACGCATTGCGCGCGCGATTCAATCACAATCGATCATACGATCAGCACCAAGTGTCCTTGGGTGCGAACAATTCGGCCGGGCGCCGCCACGAGATCTAACTAATGGGGTGTCGTTTTCGAGTTTTCCGCTTTCATCAGCCGCTGCAGCGCCTGGTAGCGCGGATCGGACGAAATATTCTTGAAGCAGGCCATTCGGTTCGATAGTCCCGCTCGTACCGATATCCACTCACCTTCCGTACCGATGGTGTTGAGCTGCCCAACGTGCTTTTCGGTGAGCCTCCTGAGCCACTCGATTGCCCGATCGGCATCATGGTGATCGGCTTCGCTAGACCACATCCCAGCGGGATCGCTCTGTTCTATGCATGCCGAGACGAACTCGACCTCTCGCATCAGGCGAACGACGTTGCCTGCGTGGACGATACCTTGGCCGCGGCGCTGCGGACTATAAACGAGCCGTCCGCCGCGTCCGCATCAAACACCGTAGTGCAGACTAGCGCCATTGCGAGAACGAGGGATCAGCCTGCGCATTCCACCCCGGACTTGCGCACTTCGAATGTGTCGCTTAGCGACCTCGACCTGGCGATACAGGAAGGAGCCCGTGTTGCGCGCGAGTGCCTGCACGACGAGGCCCGACGCCTGTGCTCACAGGTAGCCGACAGCTTCGACCTCTCGCACCGTCCAAACTTTGTGGGCTGTGTCGACGAGACCTTCGCCAAGGCACTGCGCCAAGTCGCACCACCCGCGCTCGTTGCTGGAGCCGCGGCGGCTTCAGCCCAACCAGCGTCTCATCCCTAGCTGGCAACGTACGATCTCGTCTCAGTTGCGCGCGCCATCGCGTAACTGAGACGGCACACAACCTCCATCCGTCCCACTTGGGGAAGCGTGGCGTTCAAAATCCGTAAAGAGACGCGGGGTTTTCGACCAAAATCTTTCGCCTCAAACTCGCATCCGGTGCCCAAAACGGTAGTTGATTGAGGAGCTGACCGTCGTCAACTCGAAGTAACGGCGCTACATCCGTTGGATTGCGACCGGGGACGCGAGACGAGTCTGGATGGGGCCAGTCTGTCCCCCAAAGGACGCGTTGAGGATTCGCGGAAATCAGCGCCCGGGCCAACAGGGCCGCGTCCGGGTAGTCAGGCGATTGTTCCGATATTCGGTAGGCCGCTGACAGTTTGACGTACGCCTTGCCAACTCGAACGAGATTGACTAAGACGTCAAAAGACGGTTGACGGACACCCAGCGAGGCACGTGCGCCAGCGAAATGATCGAAAACGACCGGGACTGGCGCCGTCACGACCGCATCGGCAAGTGCTTCGACGACGGGAAGCTTTGAATAGATCTGAATGTGCCAATTTCTGCCCGCGATCTTCTTGACAGCAGTTTGGAATCGCTGACGAACCGCAGCCGCATCGGGCATACCCAGATCGACAAAATTCAAACGAATCCCACGGACACCGGCGGCTTGCAAGGTATCGAGTTCCGCGTCCGAGGTTGTGTCATCGACAAGCGCTATGCCCCGCGCTCGATGCCCGAACTGCCGGAGTGCATCGAGCATGCACGCGTTATCAACACCGTAGACCAGGGAGTTAACAACAACAATTCTATCCAGGTGCAGCGCACGATGCAGCGCAAGGGACTCCCTGACAGAGGCAACTTCTGGCGTGTAAGTTCGGCCGGCCCAAAACGGAAAGCGCTGCGAATCACAGAATATGTGCGAGTGGCAATCACATGCGTTCGCGGGGATATCGAAGTTGACGGCGGTTGCGGGTTGAGAAGCGGCGCCCTCCACGATCTGCGTGTATTGCGCGCACAACGCGATGGCGACGCCTCCAACTAGCGCGTCTCGTCGTGTTAGGTTCAGTTCCACATTATCAAACCGCAGGCTTCTCGTACCACTGTACCCGCCAAGGGTTTTGTTGGCTATATCTTGGCGGAAACCTGATCCGAGCAGCCATCCGCCGGCCCTGTTCGATCACTACGAGGTCAATGAGTGTGAAAAAGCCATTCGCCGCACTGCATCGAGCGTATTTGAGGCGCTCGTCGGCCAGATCGCGAAACTGAATAGAAGAAACTCATCGGCGCGGGACGGACTCGAGTGCAAGCTTGGTGTACTATGGGCCCAAAAGGCACTCTAACATGACGCTGATCAGAGCCATCGGCCGGTGGGCGCTCACCGGACTGGTAATCAACTGCATCGTCGGGGGCGGTATTTTCGGTCTGCCCAGCGAGTTGATCCGCTTGCTCGGTCGAGCAAGCCCCCTTGCGATGGTCGCGGGGGCGCTCGTGATGGTGATCATGATTGCATGCGCCGCCGAAGTAGGTTCCCAGTTCCGTGAGCCCGGAGGCGTCTACATGTACGTCCGCCGGGCGTTCGGGCGATTCGCTGGGTTGCAGGTCGCGTGGTTCTTGCTGCTCGCGATGGTCGCCGGTGTGGCCGCCATTGCCAATGTCTTCGTCTCGTATTTGGGGGCCATGGTCCCGGCTCTAGCCAACGGGTGGGCGCGCGGACTTACAACAGCAGTGCTGATCGCCGTTCCCACGATCATCAACTGCCTGGGAGTACGTAGCGGCGCCGCCTTGAGCGGTGTGCTGGCCATCGCCAAGCTGCTGCCGCTCGCACTGCTAATTGCACTAGGCCTTGGACACTCCGTCGCGCACCCCGCGCTGATTCATGGCTCGGATATAGCTGGGCCTGGATGGGGAGTGTGGTTCACAGCGTTGCTGGCGATGTTGTTCGCGTACGGCGGCTGGGAGGACGCGCTCGTTCCGAGCGGAGAGGTCAAAGAGGTGCGACGAAATCTACCCTTTGCGCTCGCCGCCGGGCTGTTTGTATCGGCCGTGATCTACGCGCTCCTGCAATACGTGACAGTGGCCACGATCGGGACCACCGCTACCGACCACCCGCTGGCCGATCTCGCCGCGTCGCTGATGGGCGATACAGGACGGGCCTTCGTCAGCGTCGCTGCAATGCTTTCGACTTATGGGTACGTCGCAGCGGCGTTCGTGAGCGCGCCTCGGCTGCCCTACGCGCTTGCCGTCGAGGGTGACGGTCCGCCATTCTTCGCGACATTGCATCCGCGTTTCCATACTCCGGTATACGCAATCATCGGTTTTGCGATCGTAGGTTGCGCGCTTGCGGTGAGTGGTACGTTCCTGTGGGCGCTTGCGCTCGCTGCCGGCTCCATGGCGATCCTTTACGTGGGGATTTGCGCATCGCTGATTCGCCTTCGCCAAATGCAGCCGGCGGCGGACGCTTTACGAATCCCTTTCGGCCCCGTGCTGGCAATTGTCGGAATCGCTCTGTGCATAACACTGCTCGCCCAACTCGATGCGCGACACGCGGCGCTCATGCTTCTGACGGCCTCGTTGGCTGCGGCGAACTGGCTGTGGGCCGTTCATCAGACAAGGCGCGGTCGATGGAACGCAGCCGAAGCTATGTAATTGACGCAAGGGACGCGCGCTCTTGCGGTGTTGCCAGATACCGCACCAAGCCGCCCCGCTGGCGCGCAGTTGAATAATCCGAGCGCTCCGTCAAATCGCTTCGAATATCAGTTTCGCGTCACACGTTTGGCCCAGACATCCACCGGCCTGGACAAAAACGATTCGATCGCGATCCCATCCGCGCCTACGAGGAGCTTCCGGTGGGGCTTGAATGCTTCAGCAAACATATTGAGGCCTGAACGGGCCGCGGAGGCGCGCCCACTCTTTACTTCAATCGCTGTTACCACCTGACCATGCCGGATGAGAAAATCGACTTCGAAGTTCCGATCACGCCAATAGAGAACTTCGCACTCGCCGGCTGCTGCTGCATTCACCAGATGAGCACCCACGGCCGATTCGACTAAATGCCCCCAGTATTCCCTGTCAGCTTTGGCCTCCTTGAAGGTGTGAGCTGATTGCGCGCTCATCAGGGCCGTGTTGAAAACCTGAAGTTTGGGGCTGGAGCCGCGCTGGCGGACCGCCTCACCCGCGAATTTCTGCAGTCCGCAAACCATACCCACTCCAGCGAGCAGATCCAGGTAGTGTGCGAGAGTTGTAGAATTGCCGGCGTCCTGCAACTGTCCAAGCATTTTTGTGTACGACAAGACCTGTCCGGAATAGCGGCATCCGAGCTCGAATAGCCGGCGCAGCATCGCTGGCTTGTCGACGCGTGTCTGCAGTAGAACGTCGCGTGCAATCGTTGTTTCAATCAGCGCATCGAGTATATATCGGCGCCAACGCTGCTCATCCCTGACCAAAGAAGCAGCGCCCGGGTAGCCGCCGAAGAAGATGTATTGATCCAGCGACCAGCCGAACGCAGTCTGCATCTCCGAATACGACCAGTGCGGCAGGTGGAGAAGCTCGAATCGGCCGGCGAGGCTTTCGGTGAGACCCTGGGAAATCAACATCGGAGCAGATCCCAACAGGAGGACTTTGAGTGGGATACGCGCGTGTGTATCCTCGTCCCAGAGCCGCTTGACAGTCTCAGACCAGTTGGGAATCTTCTGAACTTCATCCAGAACCAGGATGGAGCCGGACTTGCCCGACTCAGCAGCTTCGATACGAGCCGCTTCCCACTGCTGCTCAATCCAGCTCGATCCGCGCAACGTCGGCTCGTCAGCGCTCGCAAATCGGGCGCGGAGCTTGTGACTTTCGATAACCTGACGTACCAGCGTGGTCTTGCCGACTTGTCTGGGACCGGTCACCGCCTGAATGAATCTGCGGGCCTCACGCAGGCGCCGTGTGAGCATGGTGGCCTGGGGGCGAGTAAATACCAAGGGCTCCTCACAATTTACTCAATGTATTGAGTATTTTTACTCAACCCAATGAGCAAATGGAAGCATCAATAATTTTAAACCGGACGGCGTACGTCCCGGCATGCTGCAGCCCAGACCCAAGAGGAGATTAAATACCGGATGCCCGCAAGTCGCCAGAAAGCGAGCGGTAAGGGGAAAGGATCAACTACTGGGGGTTTGCCACTAGCCGTTCACCCCAATGGAATCAGCAACTTACTGATTCCAAAGGACGGTCATCCCCCTCCTCCCCCTGGATTCCCCGTCTTGGTCACTAGAACGGTCACTAGCGAAGTTGGTTCTCGGCTTCGCCGAACTTCCCCCGATCATGCGCGTTGCCGTCACAATGTACTGGGACCGCCGAGAACAGATCGCGTCCGACCCTCACTGACCCCCGGGAATCCCCAGTGCGGCCGTGGCGGAGTGAAGCTGAGCAATTTCGTCGCCTTTTCAACCACGTCCAAGTCAAAACCAAGGATTCCTAAATGAACTGGAACGGCCCTCACGGAGCGAATTGACGCATGAATCGGCATCGCCATCGCGACCTGGGGATCAGAAGGAGTGCACCGGCGCGAGATACCGCTGCGTGTGCCCGCCGCGTATCGACCATAGAAGCGCATCTGAAACTTCGTAAAGGGCGACACATGCATCAAGAAACCAACTTCAAGGTTCACGCTGACGGCGAAATCTTCACCGGTCAGCTATTTGGATGAGGCAGTCGCGGCTGCGATCCGTGCTCGTCGGATCGACGCCAATCTAACTCAACGGTAAATCGCAGCCCGCCTGCCTTGGGACGTCGGTGTTTATATCAAGAGAGATGCAGGCCGCCGCCGCATCATCGTACCCCAATTTATTCTCATCGCGCATGCCCTGAAGCGGAGCCCGACGGGTTTGTTTTTGTCCCCGAATTTATTGACATCGCGCCTGCACTGAATATAACGCCTGAGCAATTGTTGACCACAGTGCTGCAGTGGTCTGTATGGAACCCATGTTCAGTGCAACATGAGGGTTCGTGAACGGTCGAGTGTTGGCGTCGATGTCAAAGGGTGACCGCATGTCAGTCGCCGTACGCGCTCGAAGTCAACCACGCGGGCCGCAGCGAGCCAGGCAGATTCACACTACCGCGCAGCAGCATCAACGCTCACTCTCGACCCAGAGCGGAAGTAGACAGATGAACGCTGCAGCGCCGCATGACACCCTGTTTTACCCGGCTGTGGGTTAACTCCAGATCAGCAACAAAACAGTTGCTCCATCTTCCCTTTAGAGCGCATCCTCTGCGGCCCGCCTGTCGCCGTGGAGGCTTCAGAAGAATCGAGCAGGCATTCGGCAATGCTCCCTTCGGTCCTCGAGGGTCTAGGGACCTGAGTAATACAAATCAAATCAGGAGTCGCAACGATGAAAAAGCTCGCGCGAATTCATATTGGGCTGGTGGGTTTGGCACTACTGGGTTTCGGCGGCCAAGCACTGGCGACGACGGTCTGTGATACTGGGCCTCTGGCTACTCCACCGATTTCCGGCGCCGCCCTTTCCGGCACCGTCGTCGGCGGTGTGGTTGTCAACGCAGGCGCTACATGCCTCATCAACGGAGCGAACGTATCGGGGGGCGTGCGCGTTAACCCAGGCGGGGCGCTGTTTGTGTGCGCCTCCACGATCAACGGCGGGGTTACCTCGAATGGAGCCATGGAGGTCGTCTTCGGCGCCGAAGAACTGAATTGTGGGGGTGACACCGTCAACGGAATTATCAAGATCAGCAACAACGGCCCAGGTATTTTCGGGCCGCAGCCCTCCATTGGAATCGAACGCAGTATCCTCAACGGCGGGGTGCGACTAAGCAACAATCAAGGCCTGATTGCTGTTTCGCAGAACACGATCGCAGGCGGTCTGGCCTGCAGCAACAATGCAGGCGACCTGATAGATGAGGGTGAGTCGAGCATCATCACCGGAAAGGTGAGTTGCAAATTCGTCGATGTTGAGTAGTCCGGGATGATGGACGGGTCCGGCGACGGTGTGCGCGCCGTTCGCCGGTTGCAGCCATGGCCGCTCGGCGTCCCGACTGGAAACGATCGGGACGCCGACTCTGCGGAGCGATTCGAGACCCCATAGATCAGCTCTGCTGGGGCCAGGTCGCGAATTGGCTCACGGGCCGGGAGTCGTTGCTTACGTCGCGGCGCATGCTTCCGGGGAGGGACTCAGTCATGCGAACCCATAAACTGGCTTTGGTCGCGTTCCTTTTCTCGTTGGGCGGGCTGACCCCGCTGCTCGACCGGTTCGCCGGAGGAATTGTGCCTGGCGCGCAGGCGGCAAACGTCTCGCAGACGGCAGACGCCGAAGGAAGCCTGGACACGCGCCTGGCGACTGCATTGGCCCAGGCCCATTTCACAGGAACGATCGAGCAAGTGTTCCATGAACGTCTCGAGGCTGCGCTGGGTCGGCCGATCGATCCCAAGCTCGCAGATCTTGGTCGCTTGCTCTGGTTTGACAAGATTCATTCCCTGCACCAGGACAATACCTGCGGGGGATGTCACTCGCCCACCAACGGCTTCGGCGATTCCCAGCCCATGGCGATCGGTGTCCAAAACAACAACGTGGTGGGACCGGATCGCGCAGGGCCACGAAATCAGCGCCGGACTCCCCTGATGATCAACACGGCGCTTTACCCTGGCATGATGTGGAACGCCAGATTCAGTTCGCTATCAGGCGACCCTCTCGACAATTCCCTGGGCTTCCGCTTCCCATTCCCAGAGGACGACACGCGGTTCTCGTTTCCACAGAATATCCAACACGGCGTGCATGTCCTGTTGCAGGCACAGGCGCACATGCCCCCGACGGAACTCATCGAGGTGGCGGGCTTCACAGGAACCTGCCCGAATGGCGTTCCAGACCCGACATTGGGTCCTGCCTTTTGTCAGTTCGACGACGGGAAAGGTGACACTGTGCCGCTCCCCGACGCTACTGGCAGCCGCAATGAGCCTATCCGGCAAAAAGCCCTGACTCTCCTCAACGCGAACCCGAAGTACCGGGAATTGTTCGGAGCGATATTCCCCCAGGTCAAGGCGGGTGTGCCCATCGATTTCTTCATGTTTGGCGAAGCGATCGCCGAATTCGAGTTCACACTCGTGTTCGCCAACGCGCCTATTGACCGTTTCGCCAGAGGGGACGCCAATGCCATGACGGGACAGCAAAAACGCGGAGCTCTCCTGTTCTTTGGCAAGGCGCGATGTGTGCAATGCCATGCAGTTTCGGGATCCTCCACTGCCGGACAAGCGAACGAGATGTTCAGCGATTTTCTCGAACGCGACATCGGCGTGCCGCAGCTCGCACCGACGTTTGGCGTGGGCAAAGGCAATGTGATCTTCGATGGTCCCGGCGGAAATGAGGACTTTGGGCGAGAAGAATTTACTGGAGACCCGAACGATCGATACCTGTTCCGCACAGCGCCTCTGCGCAATCTAGCGGTGTCGCCGGGATTCTTTCACAACGGCGCCTTCGTCAGGTTGGAAGATGCCATCCGACATCACCTGGACGTCAGGAAGTCCAATCTGACCTACGATCCACACAAAGCCCGCGTGCCCGGAGATCTTCGCACAGTGGGTCCGTCAGCTCCGGTCCTGGCAAGGCTGGACCCTCTACTGCAAAGCCCGATTGACCTGACGGAAGGCGAGTTCAACCAATTGGTGGCGTTTGTCAGGGATGCGCTGCTGGATGACCGAGCAAAACCAGCGAACCTTTGCAGGCTCGTCCCTGCGGAAGTGCCCAGTGGTCTGCCGGTTCTGCAGTTCCAGGCTTGTCAAGGCGATCGCGCGCCGTAAGCGGCTCTGCAGATCGAGGGATGAGATGCCACGCGCCCGGCGTCGCGGTAGCGATGTCCGCCCGGCACTTTGCTGCGAAACTTCGATCTCAGCGCTGCTCGATGAGCACACTGTCGACTGCGTCCCGGTTCTGTATCCAGGTGGCGGGGAAATCCTGCTGGGTGTTCTCCAATTTGATGGCGAAGGAGAGTTGCGTGTCCGAAGGCCTTGCATGAGAGGGCTGGTTGGCGAACCAGGGGGGCGCGGAGTTATAATGGACACTCCCCTTGTCGTGCCGATCGTAAACTATGCCGTGGGCGCTGATACCGCTGTCGCGAATCACCTGTGCGTTCAGACCAAACACATCGCGGACAGCGCATAGATCAAAGCCCGGTACGGCTGCAACGTTCATCCGCACTCGTGCATCTCGGCCGGCGCTTTCTGGGAGAGAGAGCGATACAGTCATTCCTGGGAAGTGGGGATCATCGATCTTGATAGATAGCGCGTGATCGAGCAGGACTGGATTGGGGGGCAGACGCTCAATCGCGCTGCCAGCGAAGACCTTCATGAGGACCACGTCGTTGTCGAACGCAGGTTGCACGAGTAAACGTCGATCGATGGCGACCTTCAGGTTATACAACAGCTGCGCTACATTCGAGGGACGATCAAACAACGCGCTGATGTCGCCGGCAGAGGTGCTCCCGGACAGTTGATCATGCCCAGAATCGGGAGCAGCCCACCGCGGCGATTGCATGTCGCGAGCGCAATGCCCTCCCCATGCGCCTGGGCACCCCGACGCGAAATCGCGCGCTTCCACGGTCCGACCTTCTTCCGAAATAGTCAGTTGCTGGACCCTGTCGCGACCCTGAATTGACGACGCCAGATGAGCCGGTTGGCCTGCCTGCGATCCTCCCGCAAGAATGGCGAACACCGCGCTTTTGCTGGGATGATCTGTATTCTTCTCTGCGTCGTCCCTCGGGAAGTCATAGATGAGCGCACCCTTTGATCCCACCGGCAAACCCTTGTGATCAGCCGCTGACTCGATTCGTGTTTCGAAACCTACCCAGTCGCGCACGTCACAAACGCAGATGTCCGAATCGGTTTCCAGTCGCGCGGTAATAGATCCGGATACGCGCTGGTCCGAGGGTGCCGGCCCATCGAGTACGATGGCTTTCCCGGCAGGCCGCGAGATCTCTTCGTGAATAGCCAGAGTCAGCGCCGGATACCCTTTGCTTTCAATGCTGACCGACCCATCCCTCACCCGGATGACTCTGCCGCGCATCGTCTCGACTCTTTCATGCCATTTTTCCGGTGCCCCGCCAAAGAGGTGCGTAAGGGGTTCGGTCGTGTAGAAGTTCGGTTGCAGCAACAGATCCCTCTCCAGCGAGCTACTGAGATTCAGCAGCAACAGCGGGACATTGGTGGTTGGCGGAATGAGCTGCCCGATAACATGGCCCGGGAGAATCTGGTTCGACAGCGAGGGTCCGGTCGGCTGCGGCGGCGCAGACGGCTCGCCAGCCGCGCCCACCCAGGCGGACAGAAAGACCACTGCGCTCACGATCCGTGCCCTGGCTTTCGCGCATCGACTCGACCTCATCGTCATTTGGCGCGTCCCTCGATGATCATTGCCGCGGAAAGCTTAAAGCCCGCTCGACCCCTCAGGCAATCGACACGTGCCTGCTTCGGGTGGGCTCAATTTCGGTAAGATATGACATACTTCCCTGTTATTATGTCAGCTCAATCAAGGGACGGAACGCTCGGGGCGATAATAGTGATCGATGTTTGTGTCGTGTCGTGAGTGGCATCCGAAACGCTCATCGCCGCGGTTCGTGGAGACAGGGCGAAGCAAAGGGTGACGAGCGCGATCTGAGTACCGGCTCGCTGCTGTCAGAGTGTTGCGGATCTAACTGCCGCGGCTGCGAACTATCACGCCGCGAACAGCCCGGTCGCTTAGATCCCTTTTGCGGAGTTGCAATCACCTCAAATGATTCCGTTCACCTGCAGCGGGATGTCATAACAACTGATGTCAGCGATGCGATCAGACTGTTGCGTCCAAGGATTTATCACCTCGAGCGGTACCCGAGACCAAGGTCTTGGATCTCCTGTTCGACCGAGTTAGGTCCGCGCGCACGCCTGAATCCCGATGGCTCGAGAACCGGGAGTTGATTGCTCGCCAGTGCCGGTGACTGCGTGATGGATCTGCGGACGACGCCAACACTGGAACCGCGACTCACCTCTCACCCTGACGAATGTTTCCGGCAGTCGGGTCACATCGCGCAACGGTTAGCCTTCTTAAAATCCTCCGCTGCCAAGAAAAACAAACTTTGCGGCAAGCGCCCGTTGGAGCAATCATGATTGGCGGCAGCTTTCTAAAGCGCGCGCTGCGCAACTCACTGGTTATGTCGAAACCCCGCGGAGCGCTGCAACCAACAGGGTAGCGGCAGCGCTATCACGAAGCCGACCGTGCGATCCATTGAGATTACTCCGCCCAACCCCAGCCTTGGTGTGGGTACCTCAATGCAGCTCACGGCCACCGCAATCTATAGTGATAGCAGCAGCGCTGATGTCACCGCGCAAGTAGCCTGGAGTTCGTCCAACACGGCCGTCGCCTCTGTACGGCCCACCGACGGTAAGGCGCTAGCCGTAAGCGCCGGAAGCTCGGTGGTTACGGCGACGTTGAATAGAGTCACTTCGGCATCAACTACCCTGACCGTCACGTCGGCCACGCTGGTCTCGATCGCCATCACTCCGCCGGCTTCGAATATTCCGCTCGGCACGACCCAACAATTCGTCGCCATCGGCGCGTACACCGACAACTCAACTAAAAATTTGACCACGCAGGTCACCTGGGTGTCCGCCACAACATCGGTGGGAACGATCAGCAACGCCACAGGCTCTAATGGATTGGCAATGTCAGTCGCCGCTGGCAGCACCAACGTGACGGCGACATGGGGCGGTATCACGTCGACTCCCGTCACACTGACTGTCTCGCCGACGACATTGGTCTCGATCGCCATTACGCCGCCGGGCTCGAATATTCCGCTCGGCACGACCCAACAATTCGTCGCCACTGGCACCTACACCGACAACTCGAGTCAAGATCTGACGACTCGGGTTATCTGGGCGTCTGCCACGGGGTCGGTGGCGACAATCAGCAACGGCGCCGGCTCGAATGGATTGGCGACCTCGGTCGCGACCGGCAACACCCGTGTCGTGGCCATACTCGGCGTCCTGGCTTCGCCTGCGGTGACTCTGACCGTCTTACCACCAACACTGGTTTCGATCACCGTCACTTCGAACAGGCCCAAGATTACCTTAGGGATGACTCCTCCGCTCACCGCCACGGGCGTCTACTCGGACAGCTCCACTCGAGACCTCACGACCACTGCGACCTGGATGTCCAGCGCCCCGTCTATTCTTTCCATCAGCAATGCCGCCGGATCACAAGGTCAGGCCCGCGGCGCGGCCGCAGGCTCCGCCTCCGTCAGCGCGGCCCTGGGCTCCGTTACCTCCCCGTTACTGCCCTTGACCGTGACTGTCGCCCAATATGCCTATGTGGCCAACTACGCCGACGGTACCGTCTCCCAGTACACGATCGGGGTGGGCGGCGCGCTCAGCCCCATGAGTTCGGCCACCATCACGGCAGGAACGGTCCCAGGGGGCGGTCCGCATTCCATCACCGTCGATCTGAGCGGCCGCTACGCCTATGCCGCGAATGCTGACGGCACCGTGTCGCAGTACACGATTGGGGCGAACGGCGCGCTCAGTGCCATGAGTCCGGTCACGGACGCCGCAGGATCGCAGCTCTACTCCCTCAACGTCGATCCGACTGGCCGCTACGCCTATGTGGCGAACACCGACGATTCCACTGTGATGCAGTACACGATTGGTATGGGCGGCGCGCTCAGCGCCATGAGCCCAGCCTCCATCCATACAGGATTTGGTCTCGCCTCACTCGCCGTCGATCCGAGCGGCCGCCATGTCTATGTGGCGAACGACTCCGATGGCACTGTATCGCAGTACAAGATCGTGGCGAGTGGCTCGCTCAGCGCCATGAGTCCAGCCACGGTTGCGACGGCGAGCAGGCCCCTTTCGGTCGCCGTCGATCCGACCGGTCGTTATGCCTATGTGGCGAACTACAACGCGACCCTTGTCGCAGTTCACGATTGATGCGAGCGGGGCGCTCAGCCCCATGAGTCCGGCCACGGTCACGGCCGGGATCAGGCCCCGCTCCGTCACCGTCGATCCAACCGGCCGCTATGCGTATGTGGCGAACTACGGCGATGGCATCAACGCGTCCACCGTTTCGCAGTTCACGATCGGGACGGACGGCGCGCTCAACGCCATGAGTCCATCCACTGTCGCGGCCGGGATCAAGCCCTTCTCCATCATTACGACGGACTGATCGCGAGTGGATGTTTGTCGCAGCGCGAGTGCCTGGGCGAAGTGTGCGATGTGCCGCTATGGCGGACGAATGCGCTTTGACTCCATGAAGCGGTGCCAGCGCGCCCGGAGTTCGATCGAGAAGCGTGCCGCTCGAAGAGTGTGACACCCAATTCGACTTCGAGGTCCCGGATGTCTGCCGTCACCGCTGATTGAGTCCTTCCGACGGAGTCCGCTATTGCCTTCGTAATTTTGTTCCAGGGCGCCTCGGCAGGTGACGTGCCGGCGTACTGCACCGAACCCGTGAGTTCAATTTCGTGGCTCGGGCGTCTCCACTCACACTCGAAAGTTTGTAGAAGACCGCAAAGAAGCAATACAGTATCAGACAGCGATGCTCCAGGCGCCCAAGTGGCGACAGGCAATGACAACACTTCGCGGACCGCTCGAAGGTATACGTATTGTCGAGTTCGATGCGATCGGTCCCCTTCCCCTCGCGGGAATGCTGCTCGCCGACATGGGGGCCGACGTCATTCGTGTCATACGGCCAAAAACGGGGCAAGAACCGTGGGGTGACGTGGGCGGCTCGATTCTTCACCGAAGCCGCGCCTTTGTGGAACTCGATCTGAAAGCAGCTCATGACAAGGAGCAAGCGCTTGCGCTAGTCGCTCGAGCAGACGCGCTGATCGAAGGGTTTCGTCCCGGTGTGATGGAGCGGCTGGGCTTCGGCCCCCACACCTGCCTCACCGCAAATCCGCGACTCGTCTACGGTCGTATCACAGGCTGGGGGCAGGCTGGCCCGCTGGCAACGCGAGCCGGCCATGACATCAACTATATCGGGTTGACCGGCGCACTGCACGCGACCGGGCGCACCGGGATTCCACCACCAGTACCACTCAACTTGGTCGGCGACTATGGAGGCGGTTCGATGTTTTTGATTGCCGGCGTGCTCGCCGCGCTCCTTTCGGCCAAGACGAGCGGCAAGGGTCGGGTGGTGGACGCCGCCATCATAGACGGTGTCGCCTCGACGTGTTCTCTCTTCCACGCATTGCGGGCCAGCGGTCAGTGGAGTGATCACCGAGAGAACAATTTGCTGGATGGCGCTGCCCCCTTCTATCGATGCTATGCGTGCGCAGACGGCAAGTTTGTAGCCGTGGGGGCGCTCGAGCCGCAGTTCTACAGGCAATTTCTAGCCGGCATGGATGTTACCCCCGATGACTACCCGCAATACGATCGAGAGAAGTGGCCGCAGATGGCCCAAAAGTTCAGCGAAATTTTCGCCCGCAAACCTCGCGACCAATGGACAGCCATTTTTGCGGATACTGATGCGTGCGTTACGCCCGTGCTAACGTGGGCCGAAGCGCCGAACCACCCGCATCACCAGGCGCGCAGCGCGTACGTCACCCGCGACGGTCTGTGCCAGCCGGCATGCGCTCCTAGGTTCTCCGGAACACCCACGACTATAACTGAGCCAACCGGCTCAACGCCGGCCGATGTCCTCGCGCGCTGGATGGCCGGCAGATAAAGTTGAGAGTTGGAACAACTGGAGTGAAGGAATCGACTTGATCCTGTTGGTAGCCTCTGAAATCAGGAGACCAACAACTGATCAAGGTGGATCTGAACGCGATGGGCCTTCGGGAAGGACATGAAGGCTACCAGGACCATCTGGCGTTGACCTTCCCGGCATTGCGCAGGAAGTGCACTCGGCAGCGCTGCCACGCTCCCGAAAGTGCCGTGGACGGTGCGGAGGAAATGCTTGGTGGTGTCGCGCAGTCGGTATACACGCCGGAAGGAGTCGAAGCCATACCGGGGGGCTCCTTTCCGCTGGGGCGGATTGCTCTGTTCCGGCAGTGCCCGTGCGGATCAAAGTGAAACACGCTAGCCGTGTGCTGCCACCGACCCGATTGCAGCTGCGAGCAGCTTCTCGGAGACATCCCACAGCCGCTCGGCGTTCGTTGGATCGAGCGCGTACCGAGCAACACCTTCCAAGGTACCCGTTCGACGTTCCACTGTTTCGGCTTCGTTGCAATCGACGAAATAGCGCCCTCCAATACCTTCGAGCAATGGTGATACTGCCAACAGCACCGAAGTTGCAGCGCCCTGTTCCACCGACTTGAACCACTCTGCCGGCGTGCGCCCACTGCCCTTGCCCCCTGTGTGGCGCTGCAGATTGGTGTAGACGGCGCCCGGCATCAGCGCGTTGGCTGTAATTCGGTCAGCCCTCCATCGACGGGTTGCTTCTACAGCGAATAACACGTTCGCGGTCTTCGACTGCCCGTAAGCAAGCCAAGGATCGTAAGGACGGAAGTCAAAGTGCAGATCATCGAAGATCACCGGCGAAATCTGGTGTCCACTCGAGCTGACGGAGATGATCCGCGCACCGGCGCCCGCCACTAGTGCTCGGTGCAGGCCCACGGCGAGTGCAAAGTGCCCGAGGTGATTGGTAACGAATTGCATTTCCCAGCCCAATTGCGTTCGGGTTTCCGGGCATGCCATCACCCCGGCGTTGTTGACCAGTATGTGCAGAGGGCCACGCCACGAGAGCACGAACTTTGCGACAGATTCCATATCGGCAAGGTCGAGCCGTGTCACCTGCAACGCTTTGTTACCGGTGCTCGCAGCGATGGCCTCGGCAGCGCGCTCGCCTGAGGCAACATCTCGTACAGCCAGGGTGAGCCGCGCGCCGATGTGGGCAAGCGCTCGGGCCGTTTCAAAACCAATACCGGAAGAGGCACCGGTCACGATCGCGCTACGGCCAGTGAGATCGATACCCTCAGCGACCTCCGCAGCAGTGCTCGAAAAGCCAAAAGGCGTTTTGATGAGACTCACAATCAACTCCTGCAGGCTCATGGCGGCCGGTGCGGACCTTCCGCTCTACGACTGTGCCTCATGTGTAGAGCAACTCGATCCACTTAGTCTGCAGGGCAGCGTGCACGATCCGCGATAAGCCATGCCAGCGTCTCCGGCTGCTCATCAGCGATGTAGTGGCCGGCATTGGGCACCACGAGACCGACTGCGTTCTTCCAGTGGAGATCACCTCGAGGCCGTCGCAGCGGGACTTCTGAAAGCCTGCCGGAAGAACATTCTCAAATAACGAAGTGGACGGAAAGTTCCGAGCTGGAAGCTCGCGAAAGCCGCTTCTCTTACAAAGGGCAAGGTGCACATGACGTTCGCGGCGACTGGATTGCGGCCGACGGGATAACCGGGCGGGCGGATTTTCGGCCGCGTCGAGTAGGTTCAGCGCGAGGATGAGCGGATGAGCCCTGTCCGGTCCTTCACCTGCAATCCCAACACGTCACCCTCTTAGACGATTTCAGCTCCCGAGATAACATCGATCACTGTTGCAGTGGCTATGAGGTTTGAGAAGCCATCTTTGAGATCGAAATGAGACCCCACGTCCATGTCCAAACCTCCAGGCGAAACTGCCATCACTCCAACTACCGCCTCACCCACTTCGCCCGGTTGTATCGGTTTTTCGCATACCAAAATCCGTCCGGGAAACAACGTTTCTCGATAGGCTATTGTTGGCCCAACCCGCCAATGGAATACGGCGATCGCGATTCGAAGGGCAGCCATGGTGCCACGGGCTCGTTACACGAAACGACCTCAACGAACGCGGGTGCCTCCTGGGGCTGCTTGCTGCCCTTGGGTGCACGCTCCTCTACCCTCCTCAAAAGTTGTAGGTACCGCTCAAGAAATAATTGCGCGGCCGCGCATAGATGATTTCCGCATAGCCGGACGAAGTGGACAGGGACGAATTGCCGGCGACGGGATAGAGTTTGTCCGTCAGATTGTTCACGCCGAACATCAGGCGCCACGCGCGTGTGGAGTTTTCCAATGTCAGTGAGCCATTCATGACAGTCACCCCGCTCGTTTGCGCGACCTCGCGGGAATTGGCCGCGTCGAAGAACTGAGCCGCCGTGTAGGATACATCCAGTCGCGGCGTGAGCAGCAGGCCGCCGGGATGCAGGGTGTAGCCCGCACCCGCGTTCGCTTGCCACTTTGGGGTGAACGGCAGTGAGTTGGACGGCCCGACGGTGGCCGTGACGCTCGACCCCGGCACGACAATCGTCGCGACCTGGTCGATGGAGTTCCGGAGGTAACTCGTGCTGGCATTGACACTCAGGTCGCGTGTTGGCACGTATGTCAGCTCGAGCTCCGTCCCCTCGATAGTGGATTTGCCGGCGTTGAACAGCAACGGTACGACCCCGAGACGGTAGGTAAGCTGCATGTTGTCATACGAAGTTCTGAAGATCGCGCCATTCACGCGCAGCACACCACCCCAGTCGGTCTTCAGACCCAACTCATAGGTCTGAGCCTTTTCCTCCTTGAAGGGGATCGGCAGGTTCCCGGGCGGAGGCGCGTTGTAGCGCTGGTTGAACCCACCGCTTTTGAACCCCTGTGACCAACTGAAGTAACTCATCAGATTGTCCGTCCAGCGATATTGCACGCTCGCGGATCCCGTCGTTGCGGTAAAATCCTGCTTGAACGGCGTCGGTTGTACCAACAGGGGCGGAACGGCGGCAGGCAAAGGATTTGGTGTGGGATTCGTGTAGGGGGAAACGTTGAAGTCTACAATCCGAATCCTCTTGGTCTCATCCGTGTACCGTATGCCCGCTGTTACGCCGAGCCGCTTGGTGAGGTCGTAGGTCCATTGCGAGAACAAGGCCCAGTTCTCGTTCCCGATCTCTGCAGCGTCATAATCCCGCGAGCCGGGCGAGGCTCTGGAAGCCACGAGGGGTGGCGGCGTCGGGACGGGAACCTGTAGCAGATCATCGACGCTTTCTTTGAAGTAAAACGCGCCGATGACACCATGGAGAGGGCCGGTGTCGGCCAGCGCCTGCAACTCCTGGCTGACCTGATGACCGTTGCTTTGGTAATCCGTCTGCAAAATCAGAAACGGCGTGTTGTCCGCATCCCGTGCCCCGGTCCACCTGAGCCGGCGGTACGCGCTGATGGACTTGATTTTCAGAGCCTGGTTGATCGTCCACTCGGCGGAGGCGGAAGTACCCCAGTTTTCCAATGTGCTCTTGACGGGCGCGGTACCGCCGTTACGAAACGGCCCGAGATTCCACGTTGCCGTGTTGGCGCAGCGACTGTCAATCGAGCCTGCTGGGACAAACGGCGGCGGGAATGTCGCTCCGGGACACCCTGCCGCTACACTCACAACAGCGGGAAACGCTTGGCGACCGTTGATGGCTGCAAATACAAAAGGCGAGCCGTGTTCGTCGGCATTGGAATAGTCACCACGGAGGACTACTTTCAACTGCCCTAGCGGCTGCCAACGCAACGACGACTGGACCGTGTAGCTGTTCTCGTTTCCCAGATCGACACCGTCCGATACGCGAGTCACATAGCCGTCGCGTTTACGGAAGCCCGCTGAGACTCGAGCGGCGAGCTGGCTTGCGATCGGAACGTCCACGGCGGCGAACGCTTCCCGCAGTCGATCGTCACCGACGGTCACGCGTGCCGTGCCTCCGAATTCGTTACCTGGATCGGTAGTTGTGAGCAGGACAGCGCCTCCGATGGTGTTGCGCCCGAAGAGCGTGCCTTGTGGACCGCGGAGAACCTGCACCTTGGCAATGTCACGAAATTCCATGACTCCGCCAACCGCACGGCCCATGTACACATCATCGATATAGAGACCCACACCAGGATCAACACTTGGGGACGCATCGGTCTGGCCAATTCCACGGATGAAGACTTGCGCCGCAGAGTTGTTGCCTGACAAAGGGGCATAGCTGTGGAACTGCAGGCTGGGTGTGACGTGTCCGAGATCCTCGGTATTGAATATCTGCTGACGCTCGAGGCTGTCCGCGGTAAACGCGGACACGGCAATCGGTGTGTCCTGAAGCCGTTCCTCGCGGCGGCGCGCCGTCACTACGACTTCTTCCAAGCCGCCGCCCGAATCTGCGCTGGCAGAGGCTGCGGACTGTGCTTGCGCAGGCTCAATGATGGCCAGTGTTGCGAGCCCTGGAAGCACCCACGGAAGCGCGACAACTCGGATCAGGACCGGCAGCCATACTTGCGCGCACGAGTACTCATTCACGTGATTCGCCTCGCCTTGGAGCGACACACACGAAACTGGAAGCGTCATTCGTTGACCCGGCGCCTACGTAACGGGCTTGGCGCGGATATGGGCAGAGCGGCCGAGTACCGCCTGTTGGGAAGTTCTCAGCGACTCTGGGATCGAACGAGCCGTCGCTGGGAAAGGGTGCGACCGGATCGGTGTTGCTCGCCACGATCCGCTCCGGTGGAACTTCCTGTTCCACCCATCTCGTGATCGCCGTCATCATGTTTGCCGCAAAACTGGTTGTACCGGGCCCACCACCGCAATGGGCCATGTTCGGCACCATGAACAAGCGTGCGAACTGCGCCGCATGCCGGTCTTCGTCGGCCAGCTGCTGATACCACTTCACGATGTCGACACCGGAGAAGATGCCATCGTTCACCGAGCTGTAGATAATCAGCTTGCCGCCTCGACGCCGGAATGCGTTGAGATTGGTAGAGTTTGCGGCCATGAACTGCATTGCGCTCAATGGATAGTCACCCGTTCGGGCAAAGATCTTCGGCGCGTCGGTATCGAAGTTGTATGAAAAGATGAAAGCCTCCTGCCCGTTCGGTCCGTTGACCGAAAGTGGCACGGGTGGTGTTGTGAACACCATTGGCACCGCGGCAGCACCCAGCGTCAGATTCGCGGAAGTGTTGTATGCAGGGTTACCTAAAAAGGACACATTCCACGCCTGCCAGCCCAGCGCCACGCCTTCGGCAGGCGGATTCCAGATCCCAGCGTCCCAGTACCATCCCGAATACAACGCCCGGTTGGCAGAGTCGTGAGGTCCTGCGAAAATCCGCTTCAGCGCGGAAACCTGCTCTGCTGTCAGGCACGATCCACCGTGCGGAATATTTCCGTGGGAGCCATTCGGGCTGCACGTGAATTGGGTCAGCGCCGGGTAAACGCGTCGATCGGTGCAGTTGGGGAAATCGTCCACGATGCCGTCGACGAGCCCGTCCAGGGCATCGCAGACACTCAGGATCGCAGCAGAGGTCACGGCGAGGTCCGCGTTGGTGAAAGTCGATGGCAGATACGGCTGGCCGTTGGCATCGACCGTTGTTGCCAGCGGTGCGAGGCTTTGCTCGTTCCAGGCTTCCGCGATGGCTGCCTTGGGCAAATTGAAGCCGGGATTGCCGGCCACGACGCCATCAAAGAGTGTTGGGAACCGTTCCGCGGCGATCATCGCATCACGGCCGCCGTTGGAACACCCACAGATGTAGGAGCGGCGAGGCGTCGATCCGTAGTATTGCTGGATCAGGAGCTTGGAGGCCAGCGCTGTGCGCTCGACACCAACGAATCCATAGTCCTCGCGCGCCTTCTCATCGATGCCGAAATGGGCGACGCCGCCGGCACTATCGTCCTGATCACTCCAGGTGACCCCGGGTGGCGGTGTGTACGGCGGAAATCCCCCGGCCGAATTCTCGTGGCCCCCATCATCACTGGCAACTGCCCAACCCTGCGCCAGCTCCAGACCGAAAAAACCGACGGGATTGGACGCGCTCCCATCCAGCCCGCCACCGCCCATCAACTCGAAGTTGCCGCTCCAGGTGTCTGGCAGGTTGAGCTCGAAAACAATTCCGTACGTGAAATGATCGGGATCCTGTGTGCTGACTCGCCTGCTTATGACGCCTACGACGTTGCAGTAGGCCGGCAGAGTCCCGGATGCGGTGTGGTAGGTGGCGGTGAGAATCTGTACGTTCGAAGCAGAAAAGCCGACAAGGCCGGAGCATGTCATAGCGGGTACAGCTCGCAACGCCGCCTGCGCCACAGACGAGGCGGGCTGAACCAGACTGACAACCATCAGCAGTCCGGCGAGCGAGATCCTGACAGACGACGCGGCGTTTCGAAGACGTGAAGCCACACTTAGCTGAGAAATCATGTATTCCCCCCTTGTTCACCGCCCTTGAGCAGCGATGGCCTGGTGCAGCAGCGCTGATTGAACAGGCGCGCAGTGCCCGGCAGGGGAGATGTTAGTGCCGACCCAGAAGGGGCATTTATGTAGCAGTGCACTCAGCGTTGACGCCCAGCGCAAAGCGCGGATGGAATCAGCGCCGCGGTATTCGCCGGCAGGAAGGCGAGTATCTCGGCTCAGGAGTTGAGCGGAATTGGCGGGGATGGACGATCGACGCACGCCAGTTTGGCGGCCCGGAACTCGCTTGGCGTCATGAGATAGTGCTCCCGGAAAGCACGGCAGAAATGCGCGCTGCTCTTGAATCCGTGCGCGCAGGCGATGTGGGTAACACTGCTTCCTGCGCGAAGCGGATCCCCGAGCAAGCGAGCGCACTCCTCCAGTCGGCGGCGCTGGATGTAACGCGATACGCTCTCACCCTGTTCACGAAAGAGCAGGTGTAGATAGCGCAAAGAGATGCGCCCCTTCTGCGCGATCGCGCTGGGGTCGAGTTCCGGATCCCAGAGATTAGACTCAATGAAATCGATCAGCTGCACACGTAAGACTGCCCCATGGGTCCAACCTCCGACATCGGCTCGAGGCAGAGTCGCGCAGGCTGCCGCGATGACGCTCATCAGGGCACGTGTGAGATGTCGTTTCGAGGCCTCATCCGTAGTCTCCGGCAACCTTCGCCACACGTCGCGAATGAATCGCGCAGCGAGCCGGCTCTCAGCACTGGAGTGCGGCATCGGCAGCAGAGTCAGTTTTTCCGGGCAAGCCACGTACTCACGCAGAAGCGTTCGCGGGATCCGCATGACGAGAATCGAGGTCGGAGAATCGAAGCTCACCCGATAGGGCCGGCTGCTGTCGAACAATGTCAGATCGCCTGGTGAGAGGGCCAGCTCACGCCCGCCCTGCTGATTGACACTAACGCCGCGCAACTGCAGGTGTAATAAAAAATTGGCGTCGGAGCAGCGACTCGCCTGCTCGCGCGAGTGCGTGACGGTGGCTCGGGTCGAGTCGGCAATTGCAAACCGCACTTCGGGCAGGTCCTGGCGTCGCATCCGGGCGTTGATCTGGTTTCCCGGAACATCGACCGTAAGAGACGTGAACGTGTCACATACCACGTCATTCCAGAACTCAATTCGCTTCGCGCCGACGAGGCCTTCCGTGCTGAGCGCCTGAATACCCGTCACCGGATCCCCCTTTTTCCAAGCGGTACCCTGGACATTCACCTCGAAACGAGGCGCGCCAGGTCTTTACGTTCCGGGTCGTGCCAGCCGATCGTAACGGGGCCTTACTATTCTTGCAAGTCGGCCAAAGCCTCGGCCGGCATCCTCAGCCGTACACCAATTTGTCGAGCAAAAGGCGCAGCCGCTTGCGCTCTTCCAACGTTAGTTTCGCGCCGACAGCCCGCTCATGCGATGGAATCCGCTGGCGCAACGCTTGGAGCATGGCTTCACCGCGCGACGTAAGGTAAAGGGCGTAGCTGCGACCGTCCTGCTGCGAGCGGTCGCGCCGTACGAAGCCCTTCTCCTCGGCGCGCGAAACCTGCCCTCCAACCGTGGCACGTTCCAGTCCGATGATTCGGGCAAGCTCAGCCTGATTGGTCCCAGGATGGCGATTCAACAGAGCAAGCACTCCGATGAGGTTCGGGGTGATCTCGCCGTGCCCGATCCGCGCTGCAAAGGTCGACATGACACACATGTAGGCCACATGCAGATACAGCCCGACTACGGGCTCGCCTGTCGGGCTGAGCTCTGCTTCAATCATGGCGGTCGGCGACGTGCGTGCGAGAGCAGTGGCCGCGTTATGCGAACGCTGCCGGCGGCCGATGGCCGTACGGTTTTTCTTGCTCGCTCTAGGTGCTACCGTCACATGAACCCACAACTTTGGTCGAGGGTCAGGATGTTAGCAGCAACCCCACCTGCGGCAATACCGCTGCGCGCCAGTATTCGAGACTGTCCGGCAAGAGAGTGAACTTCACTTGTCTGGTTTCACCTCGACCAAGTGTGACCCGCTGGAATCCTTTCCGGTCTGCGTCAGACATTCCGGCGCTGCTCGTGCCGTTGGGGTTGAGCGTGGGGTCACCATCGGTGTAAGACACCGGTGGATGTGCCGGAGACGAAGTGGCACAACTCTACATACATCAACGTGCCGGGCGCGCATCGCGTCCGGGAGCTCGCTCGGGCGTCCGACAGATCAAAATGTTCAGAGACTCATACGCACACCTGCGGTGATGTATCGGCCCGTCACGTCATAAATCGAACGGAACGTAGAGATGGCCAGCCCGGGATTCGAGCCGATAGGCGTGATGGGATAGGCACGGTCGAACAGATTGTTCACGGTCCCGAAAACCTGCCAGGTGCCGAATGACGATTTTACATCGTAGCTGAGGGAGAGATCGGTGTAGCCGACCGCCGCGATATCGTTTCCTGTGTACACGAAAAGATCGGAACGCCGATAGCTGCCGATATAACGTTCCTGTGCACTGATCGTGAAGCCAGCGCGCGCATAGCTCAAATCGAGCGTCCCGCGCCACTTCGGCATCGGGAAAGGCTGATTGCCGGTATCGGAGAAATCGGCGTTTCCCGCATATTCAACCGGCGCCGCCGTAGAAGTGCCCTGCACGGTGTAACTGATCAAGCGTGTGGCGAGCAGCCGGCTGGAAAACGTGCCGCCAAACAGCGAATTCTGATACGACGCTTCCACGTCGAGCCCCTTGTTCCGGATGCTCGCCACGTTGGTTTGGAAGATGTTCACCTGGCTCGGGAAATTGGCCGCTGAGGTGTTGGTGGGTCCGAGTGGCCGGACGATCTGACCGCACACGGGGCTCGTATAGTTGCTGTTCGCGCACAGATCGAGCACCTGAAGGCTGCCATACTGGCTGCCGATTGCATCCCGAATCTTGATTTGATAATAATCAGCCGAGATCGCGAACCCAGGCAGGAACAAGGGCTGGAACACGAGACCGCCGGTGAAGGTCGATCCGATCTCGGGCTCGAGGTTCGGATTTCCCTGATTCACCTCGTTATATTGGGCAAGTTGGCTGGTCAGCTTGTCGGAGTAACCCTGGACGCGAACCGAAGGGCCGGCGAACAGTTCGTATAGCGTCGGCGCACGGATATCGCGCGAAACCGTAACGCGCGCACGCAAGCCGCCGCCGGGCTCATAGGTTCCGCCGCCCTTCCAGGTCTGCACCGATCCCGAGGTGGAATAATCGGTGTAACGAAACGCGCCGTTCAGCTCGAGCGACTTGCCAATGACCGAATCCTTGGCAAGAGGTACCACCGTCTCACTAAAGCCTTCCTTGATCGAATACTCCCCGCTGGCAAAGGGAACGTTTGTGAACGAGAAGGTGCCCGAGTTGGTCGGCACACCACGGATGCCCGTGAAGTTGGGAGGTGATGCAGGATTGCTGTTGCTCACCTGGTCCAGTGTTTGGTGGCGGTATTCTGCGCCGATGACGACCGACACGGGGCCTGCCCAGGTCGAGAAAGGCTCGCCCGAGATGTTGCCTTGGACGTCATGCATTGTGTTAATGGCGCGCCAGGTGGTCGGACTCATTACATAGGACATCGCCGCCGCGGAAGCGGCGCCGTAGCCAAGCACGTCCAGCGGAATGCAGCCGTCCTGCACGCCCGGATTGGTGATCGTGATCCGACAGACGATCTGTCCCGCGGGGTTTCGTACGGCGTCCACCGCGGCGTAATAGCGTGGCAAATTAAGATCGAGCGCAGAAGCATCTACGCGCGTCCGACCATAGGTATAGTTCACGTCCCATTTGAAGCTGCTGTTGCCGATCAGGCCGTCCAGGCCCGCGCTCCCGATTGCCGAACGTGTTTCCTGCTTGGCCGAATAGAAAGGGAAATCAGAAAGGAAACGACCCGTGGTGAAGCTGGGTGTGGCGCCTAACAACGCGCGATCAGCGGGATCGAGAAACGCGTTCTCCGCGTAGATCCGTGTGTTGGCTGTCGTGCCATTGCGCGTCACGGGCAGCTGCGTATCGGAATTGATCGCGTGATTGTAGGTTCCCTGGACATAGGCCGTTACATCTCCACCCAGATCGTATGATAAGCGGCCGAGGAACTGCTCGGTCGTTGCGGCTGCGCTGAGCGTACTGCGGTCGGCGGGGAACACGGCGCCCTCACCGCCAAAGCTCAGACCAGCGCGGCCGGTCGGTGTCCCGGCGTTGAATGCGCCGACGCGGCCGCTCGGCAGGAATTGGTGGCCGGCAAGCGGACCGTCAACGATGTAACTTCCGTCCGATGAAGTTGAAAAGCGCACATTGGACACGTTTCTGAACGGATCGGCGGCGGTGCCTGAACCGATGACCGCATAATTCTCATTAACGCCCGCGCGCGACGATCTCCGGTCAATCCCGTCTGAGTGGTAGCGCTCGGCGCTGCCAATGACGTGCAGACGACCGTCGAGGAAGCTATGGCCGAAAGCCGCGCCGAAGCGGTTCGAGCCATCGTCCCCACGAGACGAGATACCGCCCTGCGCCAGCAATTTGAGGCCAGTGAATTTCTTATCCATCACGAAGTTGACCACGCCTGACACTGCGTCCGAACCATAAGCGGCCGAAGCACCGCCGGTAACAACGTCGATCCGCTCGATCAAAAGTTGCGGGATCATGTTCGCGTCGGTGCCGCCCGCATTGCCCGTCGGGGGCAGCCGGAGGCCATCCTGCAGGACGAGGACGCGCTGGGGGCCGAGCGACCGCAAGTTCAGATAGTTGCCGGTGCGGATGCGGCCTGCGTTCGAGCCGCGGTCTTGCGCGTTGCTGATCGAACCGGTGAACACCGGGAGTTGGTTGAGCCCGTCCGACAAGTTGCTCGGCGCCTCTGCGTTCAAGATGTCGGTTCGGAGCATGGTCACCGGTGTTGGAGCCGAATAACCGGCGCGCGCCACGCGCGTGCCTGTAACAACGACTTCCTGCACGCCCGCGGCGTCGTCGTCCGGGTGTGACGACATCGACATACCAGAGGGGGAAGCCGGCTGCGCCGCCGTTGCGGTATCCGAAGGCGCGGTTGCGGCCTGAGGGGCCGGCATACCGACGACTTCAGCGTGCACCGACATCGTCGGAATGATTGCGCTCCCTGCGAGTAACGCAACGATGAGACTTTTCTTCATCCACTTCCCCCTTTCTCGTGGCTTCGTTCGCCCATCCGATTTTTTTGCGCGCAATTTGACTGGCGCACGTGGAACGCCGCCTTCAAGTGCCAGTCGTTTGGCACCGCTCGTCGGAGAGGCTCAGCTTGGGAAAACCGCGCCGAGCCGCGATTTTGCGGACTCGACTAAGCGGCACTCCCCTGCAGTGACTTGTAAACTATATTAACAAGTTGCGGGGAGTCAACTGGATTTATTGGTCGCGTGTCCGGTCGGTCACACGCTGCCGAACGCGGTCGAGGTGGTAGCGCATCGCGAGGCTCGCGCCCTGTGCGTCTCCTCGTGCAATCGCCTCGTAGACGGCCCTGTGCTCGTCCAGGACTCGCTGCGAACGCTCGGGACTTCGCTCCTGGGTCAGTCGCAGCGCGATCACCATGCCGCGCCGGATTGCCTCATCGAGCGACTGCAGAACTTGCTCAAACAGGATGTTGCCGCTGGCGGCCGCCACCGCCTGGTGGAAGGCGAAGTCGGCGGCTGCCGTGATGGCGCCTTCTTGCACTTGCGCCTCCAGCACCTCCAGCGCACGGCCTATGCGCTTGAGTTCTGCCGAAGAGCGGCGCGTTGCAGCCCATGCGGCGGCGTCGCCCTCGACCGCCAGCCGTAGCTCGAGGCAGCGCAGCATGTGCGCGACGTCGCTCGGCTGCGAAAAGCGCGTCAGCCCTTCCGGCGGGCTGTTCTGCACCCGCGTTCCTTGACCTTTACGGGTGATCACCAGCCCATCAGCCTGCAGCCGTATCAGCGCCTGACGCACGATCGGTCTGGACACGTTGAACAACTGACAGAGTTGATTCTCGGAAGGAAGCTTGTCGCCTGGCCGCAGTACGCCCGAGGCTATCTGCTCCAGGATCTGTCCGTAAAGTCGATCGCCGAGCCGTTCTTTTTTCTCCGGCATTACGATCAGGTTGGTCACGTCATTACACCTCGGGAGTATCCCGGTAAGAATAGCCGGCATAATCACGCGCTGTTGACACCGGCGGCTCACCTGTCAATATTAAGAACAGGTTTAAGGCAGACGAAGCAGGGAGTCGTCGATGGGGAGTGAGCCGGACAGTCGGCTTCGAAGCGCGTTGCGCGGTGTGTCAGGCATTTTGGTCACCCCGTTTGACGCCGATGGGCAGCTTGCGCCAGCGCGTCTTGCGCCGGTGGTCGACCGGGCCGTCAGTGCTGGAGTCGCCGTTCTCGTCGCCAACGGCAATACGGGCGAATTCTATGCGCTGACCACCGCCGAGGCGGAAGCCATGATTCACGCCACTGCCGAACTCGTCAGTGATCGGGTTCCTCTGATCGGTGGGATCGGCCGCAGCATCGGCGATGCGCGTGCGCTTACACGCGCGTCGCGCCAGGCAGGTGCGGCGGCGCTTTTGGTCCACCAGCCACCGGACCCGTTCGCAGCACCTCGCGGCATAGTCGCGTACGTCTCGCAGATTGTTGACGAGGCGCAGGGGCTACCAGTGATCCTGTACCTGCGCGACGATGGCATCGGTCTGGACGCTATCGCTCAGCTCTGCGCCATTCCTGGCGTTGTCGGCGTGAAGTGGGCTTGTCCTACGCCGCTGCGAATGGCCGAGGCGATCAAGGCCAATGATCCGCAACTCGTTTGGAGCGGCGGACTCGCGGAGACCTGGGCGCCCGTGCTCTATGCGGCGGGTGCGAGGGGCTTCACATCCGGGCTCATCAATATCTGGCCCGAACGCTCCGTCGCGATCAATGCCGCACTGGAGGCCGGCCATTTCCAGCTCGCACGTGCACTCGTGGAACGTATTGCGAGCTTCGAGGCGCTGCGCGCGGAAGAAAGAAACGGCGCGAATGTTTCGGTCGTCAAGGCTGCACTGCAGCTGTTGGGCAATGATTGCGGGCCGCCTCGCCCGCCGGCCGCCTGGCCCCTGCCCGATAGGACGTGGCAAATGCTGACCAACATGTTGGCGGAAATTCCCACCGCGTCTCCAAAACCTGCGCCGGTCGGAAACTGACCTGACCTCCGGTTTGAAGGTAGGACGCAGAATATGAGACGTCGCTTCAGCAAGCGCCGACGATCAGGAGAGACGGCTGTATGAAAATAGATCGGCTCCGCGCTTTCATGACCCGCGACGGGGCGCGGCCACGTGTGCTGGTAGCGATCGATACCGATGAAGGGATCACTGGCTGGGGCGAATGCTACAACCACGGGCCCGACCGTGCGCTCCCGCCCCTCCTCGACTATCTGGCCGACTTCATCGCAGGGCATGATCCCCGCCGTATCGAACATCTCCTCCAGTTGTTGCTGCAGCAGGCGCGTTTCCCGCCCGGGGCGCTCGGGCTTGCGGCGATATCCGCCATCGATCACTGTCTCTGGGACATATCAGCCAAGGCGCTGGACGTACCGGTCTACAGGCTGCTCGGCGGCCATGCCCGTGATCGGGTTCGCGTCTATTCGGGGATCTACACAGCCCCGGACCCCGAGGCAGCGGCTGACACGATGGACATGCTTCACGAGGACTGGGGCTTTAGCGCCTTCAAGCTCAGCCCGTATCGCATCGACATCCACGCAAACCGGTGGGGCGAGGTGGTCCGCACCAGCGCCGAATATTTCAGAGAATTGCGCGAGCATGCCGATGCCAGCTTCGATATCGCGTTCGATGCCCATGCCAAGATATTCGAACCCAAGCTTGCCGCGCAGCTGGGCAATGCACTTGCGCCTTACGATCCACTATTCTTCGAGGAGCCGATCAGGCCCGAGAATTTCACGGCGTGGGGCGAATTGAATCGCAGCGTCACTTGCACGCTTGCCACCGGTGAGTCGCTTTACAGCCGATTTGAGTTCCTGCGACTGCTGCAGGTCGGCGGCTGCGACATCATCCAACCTGACATCTGCGTGGTCGGCGGCTTGCTTGAAATGCGCAAGATCGCGGCCATCGCCGAAGCGCATTATGTGACTGTCGCGCCGCATAATCCGATGGGGCCCCTCGCCACCGCGGTGAATCTGCAATTCTGCGCCGCACAGCCCAATTTCAAGATTCTGGAATACCGGTTGCCTAACACGGATGTGCTTCCCCATGGGCGCGCGCAGATGGTTGGCGAGGCCGTCGGAGACGCACATTACGTCCACGACCCTTACCTGCCGCGTGACGGGTACCTGGAACTGCGGCCGGACCGCGCGGGCTGGGGCGTCGAGATTGACGAGGCCCACCTCGCGACTGACCGATATATCCGGTGGGAGCGACGGGTGCCGAAGCGTCCCGACGGCTCAATCGCGTTCGCCTGAGCTCATGCCGGACCAACAGCGAGCGCCCATCTCGGGGGCAAAGCCGAGTGATGCCGGTCGCCCCCGTGGGCGCCATCGCCGGTTCGTGATTCTGGCACTGATCACCGCCGTGTTGGCACTGAGCACGGGTGACCGAGCGACGCTGTCGGTAGCCGCTCCAGGGTTGTCGCAGGATCTGGATATCGACCCCTTGGGAATGGGCTGGCTTTTTTCCGCGTTCTCCTGGAGCTACTTTCTAGGCCAGTTACCGGCGGGCTATCTTGTCGACCGCATCGGCGCCCGCATCGCGATCCTGTTCGCATTGGCGGGATGGTCGGTGGCGACCATACTCACCAGTGGCGTCGGCTATGTCGCGGCGCCGGTGGTGGCCATCTATGTGCTGCGGCTGCTCCTCGGCATGCTCGAGTCTCCCGTAACGCCCGCCTGCGCTCGCGTGATCGCCACCTGGTTCCCATCGGATGAGCGAGGTGTCGCCGGTGCGATCTTCAACTCTGCGCAGTATCTGTCGCTGGCCCTGTTCACGCCGTTGATGGGATTTCTGTTCCACTATGCGGGCTGGCAGCACATTTTCACGGTCATGGGTGGGCTTGGCATCGCTCTGGCTCTGTTGTGGAAGCTGGAGTATCAGTCGCCGGATCGAGACCCGCGTTTGTCTCGTGAAGAATTCGACGACATCACAGCTCGCGGCGCGCTCACGCAACTGGCTAGCACAGCGTCTGCCGTTGGCGGCGAACCGACGGCTCCAGCTGTAACGACGATCCGCCGCCTGCTTTCGAACCGGATGCTGATCGGGATCTTCTTTGCCCAATACTGCGTCGCATCCTTGTCGACCTTCTTCATCTCCTGGTTTCCGAGCTATCTGGTCGAGGCACGTCACTTCACCATGCTGCAGGCGGGGTTTGTCGCGGCACTCCCTGCGATTTGCGGATGCCTCGGCGGCATATCGACCGGCTTCTTCTCCGATTGGCTTCTGCGGCGCACCGGATCGCTAACGATTGCCCGCAAGTGGCCTGTCACAATCGGCCTCGGCCTGAGCGCCACCATCGTCCTTTGCAATTACACCGCAGTAAACGCGATCGTCGTCGTCATCATGTGCGCCGCCTTTTTCGGCAAAGGCTTTGGTGCACTGGGCTGGACTGTGATTGCCGATACCGCGCCGAAGGAGGCCATCGGCGTCACCGGGGCCCTTTTCAACGCAGCGGGGAGCGTGGGGGGCATCATCACCCCGATAGCGATCGGCGCGATCATCACTCGTACCGGATCCTATGATGGGGCCCTGCTCTATGTTGGCCTACATGTCCTGGCGGCCGTTGCTGCCTACTGGCTGCTGGTCGGACGAATCGAACGCTATGTTCTCGAAGGCAATCCAACAGTAGCTGGAACCGAGGGAGTAGCGGGTAGTCTGCTTGGTCGAGTTGAAAACCGGTAGCGCTGTTAACTCGCACCGGTTAGATGTCTGAAAAGAGGACATCGGCAGATTGAGCGCGCATGACCGCGGCAGCGCGGGCGCCAGGCAAGCGAGCCGCTGAGTGCCATCTAGTCTCACTGTCGTGGCCGAAGCCCCACCGCGGTGGGGCTCCCAAGTTGACGCTCAATCCCGCCAGCCAAACTCCTCACGAGTGGGCGCCAGTCGCGCAAAACCGTGCACCTTGGCTCCATCCGAGAAGAAGCCGACGATATCGCCCCGCGCATTGACTCCGTTGATGAGGGTACCCGCGACGCCGAACGCGGCTGCTTGCGAGGAGCCCGTGGCATCGAACTGCGAGAAATGGCCACGGTGAAAGGTAAAACCATGCACGTCGCCGGCGGCGTCCGTGAACGAGCCGACGATTCCTCCTTCATCATTGCAGCCGAATGGTGAGGTGCTCACCGCAGTCGCGCCCTTGATCTGAACATTGAATGTCACAAAGTGGTGGCCGACTCGCCCAAAGAAGCCGTGATTGTTGCCTTTCGCGTCCGTCCAGAATCCGCAGACGTTGCCCTCATTGGTGATAGCGCTCGCCTGGGTCCCGACAGCTCCATTGAAATCGGCCGGCGGAATCTCGGTGAATGTTGACGCAGCGGGGTTCTGAGCGTTGAGTTGGACGACGAATCCGTGCAGATGGCCATCCTTATCCGCCCAGAATCCGGCCGCCTTGCCGAAGTCGTTGATGGCGAGCAGATTCTGTTCCGGTGCCGTGACATTCGGTGGTAACCCGGCAGGATCATCCAGCGTCGTCTGCACACCGTTGGACTCCACGAAGCCATGCGTGAAACCCGTGGCCTTGTCGGTGTAGAACCCGACAATGTCCGGCAGGCTCTTGCTGTTGATGCCGATGGCTTGGGTCTGCAAGGCGCTGTCCCCGGCGGGCAGCTGTGTGAAGTTGTCCAATGAGTAGTGATTCTTCGGCACCAGGACGTAGCCGTTGTTCGCCACAACCGTGCCGTCGCCGAAGTAGCCGACGGCAATCCGCTTGTCGTTGATCCCCAACAGTTGATTGAAATTCAGATCGCCGGGATTGTCGAGCACCAGAAACACAGGAGCCGCGGCCTGCGCGGACTCGTTCATGTCGGCCGTTGCCAGGGCCGGCAATGCGATCGCTGCGGCTGTTACCAACAAGCTGTACATCGTCCTTCTCCAGTCTGAGTTTGAACACGGTAACGGCGTCCCGAAATGCTCCGGCTCTTCACGGAGTGTTGCGCTGAACCGGGATGTCGTCATCAACAGACTCTGCCGACTGCCTCGTGCAGTATGAGTCTCGTCACCGTCGCGGCTATATCTCACAGCGATGGGCGTCGCTCCCGATCGACGCTGTCGATCGCATTATCCTCGGCGACCTGCCCCTGAATTCTCTGCAAGATCGAGGTCAGAGCGGTTTTACCCACCACAACGCTGACCGCAACGCCATTCGCGTCGGTCCTGACACTGACCGGGTCCGCGAGGTTCACCAGGTTCTGGCAATCCAGCAGTTGGTATGCCGCGACAAATCGTTGGCCCAGGAATGTGTACAGCGAGTTTGCAGCCGCTGGATCCGGGCTCGCGAAAGCCGCCAGCGCTTTCTGGTTCGCCACCAGTCGCAGCGGGAAGATCCGCAGCAGTTGCCGGCAGTAGCGCCCGGTATCGGCGTCGAACTCCGAGTCTACGGTGGGCATATCGACTCCCAGCCGATACAGGTTGGTCTTCGCCTGACTCGGATTCCCATTGTTGAGCACCATGGGGTCCCCGATTGGAACCATGGCGACGGGCGCAGGCTGGTTGGCACGAGCCTGCAGCTCGTTCAGTGGCAGAGCCGGGACCATCGCGCCGGGATCGGCGAGATTCGGCGCAACCCAAGGCTTACAGCCCAGGGCGGGCTGTACGAACGCATCCGTCAACCGGTTGTCGCTGGCGTTGCCCATGGGTTTGGAACTGGGATGGGCCGCCTGGTTCTTCGCGCTGAATTGCGAGATGTGCCCACGGGGCGACACCAGATACACCGTCGTCACATTATCACTTTGATCCTGGTCGACGATGAAGAAGTCACGTACGGTCGGACAAGGCTTGCCGTCGCTGGCGGTTCCCGAAGCGGGAACAGTCAACTTGCCGGCAGCGATGGCGACGTTGGCTGCGGTGAAGAACGCCGGAGCATTACAGTATGAGTACTGACCGAATATGTTGCCATTCGAGCCGTTGACACATTTGGCATCGACCAGACTACTGGTGCCGGGCGCATTCTTGAGGAGCAGATTGTTGCCGTTGAATCCGAACCAGAGAGCCACGATGGCGCCGGCCGGAAGCGTCGGTACCACCGGGGGCACCAACGGTTCGTCGCCTGCGTCCACGACGACCGGGTTGTAGATTGAAATCGCGCCGGTGGCCGGATCAAATATCGCTCCCTGCACAAAGGCGGCCTGCGCAGAATTGGACTCATTGCACGGGCCCTGACCGGGGTCTGTCGCAGTGAGCTGGAACGCGGTTGCCAGGCCGGCCGCAGTCAGAGCGTTCTTCGGTACGATCAGCGTGCAGTTGGGATTGGGAACGGCTACAGCGGCCGCAGGCTGAACGCCAGCGGCTGCCGCCGTTGCGGCCTGCATCTGTGCATGCAGCCGCTCCGTTTGGGCAGGGTCGGTGGTCTGTGCGACTGCAGTCTGGAACAGAAAGACCATCGAGCCAGCCAACACGGCCGTCAGGCCGCACATGGCCCGACGGCTGGTACCAGTGCGCAAGGCTTGTAACATCTTGGGAGCCCTCCTTGTTGGAACTGGAACGTACGCCAGCCGAACTCAGATTGCGATGTGTGCAAACGGTGACATGAGTGCGATAGATGCTGTTTTGTACCTTTCGTTAGGCTTTCTGCCGCGCTAGCACTAACTCGTCGATAACCGCCTGAAGCAACCTACTCCCGGGTCGCCAAGCTGGAGAGGGAGTCCCGCAATCGCGGAGGGGATCGTTCGCGATTATTCCAACCGCGTGTGTCTGATCTGCGCAATTGTCGTCCGCGCAGAGTTGGCGGGTTGGTGAGATCGGCGCCGAAGCTCTGCACATTGTAACGGGTCGAAACAGCGGCGCGACGAGACTCCTACCACTATCGAGTTTTACTCATGACCTCGAAGATCGAATCCACCACCAATTGCGGATTGTAGAATTGGATTGCGTGACCTGCGCCGTCGGCGACAATTTGTCGACTGTTTTTCGAAAGCGTCAGCAAGTTGCGTTGCAACGGCTGCCACACGCCTTCCAAAATCGGCTGAAGTTCAACTGGGGTTCCGGGGTCGCCCGACCAATGCGGGTCGTGAGTGAGAACGATCAGAGGTAAGTCACCCAATGAGACCGCAGCACGCACTTGAGCGTTACTGGCAGGTAAATCTAACCCCTCGCTGCTGAAGGAGACCGGAGGTCCATTGCGCAGACCGGGAAGCTCCCACCACTCGCCCGGCGATTCGGGCGGAAGAGCCGCCTTGAATTTGATGTTCTGATCAGGATGCGAGGAATCGATCAACACCATTCCAGCGACCTCGTCAGGGTAGCGGCTCGCATACAAACGAACATTGAGCCCTCCCGCCGACTGCCCCACCAGCACCAGTGGGGATTGGATTTTGGCATTGTGTATCAGCAGATGAAGGTCTTTGACCGCGTCCAGAACTGTGCGCGGAATCGGCGCTTTGTCGCTCAGACCGACATTCGCACGGTCATAGACACACATGCGAGTCCTCGCGATCACTTTGAGGAAAACGATCTGCCAACCGTTCGGCTCTGGCCTGGCGAACGCCTGCGAGAATGAAAAGCCCGGGCCGCCCTCTGCAATAACCGTCGGTGAACCTCGGCCCCTGCACAGGTAGTACAGGTTCCGACCGCCAACTTTGATCGGCTCAAATCGCATGGCGATAGTCCCTGCGGCATGCGAACTCTGCTCAGGAAGGGTATCGGCACGCGAGCTCGGCGAGATCGTAAGCAGCGCGATCAAGAGTCCCACCAGGGCGCCGAGCCCTTTAGAAGCAAGTTGTCGGGCGTTTGGGTTGCGCATGAGCATTGCTAGACTCCGATTCCGTTCATCTGAGCAACAAGGAGTCTAATCGTGAAGGGGCATTGGCGGACTTTAACTCAAGGAGCAGCTTTCATCTGAAGTCCGCTCCCAGCCCCCTGAAGCGCCACATAGACTTCCGACCGGATGAGCCACTTGCCATCGCGCTTCACCCACTGCGCTGAATAGCGCCCCTGGATTACGACGGCGCCCTTTGCATTGCCGAGATGCCCCTTCCAGGAACCGGATTCGAACGCCAATGGCCAAAGTGTGCTGGCTTGGATAGAACTGGGAATTCGCTCATAGAAAATTACGTCTTTAGAAGTTGGGTCATCTCCCTCGAAAAGTTTTCGGTACGCCGCCTTACCAGCGAGTTGAAGCCCCAGACCCCTGCAAATGGTTACATCGTCCGTCCAGTAAGACGCAATTTCATCCACGTCGTGTCTGAAGATGGCTGAGTTCTGTTGAAGTCGCGCGCGGCGGATAGCAGATTCTTCCGAGCTGGACGTTGGCGCGCCTGCCAGAGCGAATGTGTTGATCAAAAATGGCAAAATGATCAGAAAACATTTCATCTTCATGTAAGCCCCCGCTCTGTCTGCGCAGAATACCGAGAATCGCATCTACGCGCTTATTTGTCCGTTGTAACCCTCTAACTGGAACCTCATGACCGGACACAATCCGCTGTGGGTCGCTCAACAGCAAGGCAACACTTTGGTGATCATGCTCATTGTACACGCAGCTTGGACGGAAGGAACGTTGGAAACAGACGTGGCGGCGATTCCCGCCAGCACCCACTCGGTGCGCCGCAGGTACTGTGATAACACGCTGCGGACGGCGTGTACTCCAGCGTATACCGACGGTTCAGTACGTCCTCTTTTCTGTCTTCCCTTTCAAGTTTTCGCGTGACCTAGGCTCTAATACGGGCTGGAAGAACTAACTTCGGAGCCGCGGCTGCACTGTTATTTCTCGGGTTCTGGGGAAGCCAGCAACCTTTTGGATGTTCGCGATGAAAGGCGTTTACATCGGAAACCAGGGTGGCAAGACGAGCCTCGATAATCTGGCACCCTGGCCTATTTGACCGTCGTAGGCTGCCACCGAGGCAGTATTGATGACAACACCACGCTCTTCCCCCTCCGTCCCTGCCTGGCCACCCCAGGAGACCGCCTACCGGTGCGCGGCCAGTGGGTCCATGAAATCAAGCACGATGGTTCACCCTACTCGGAAGCAGTTACTGAACGAGCGTCAGCTTTGAATCAACGTTGAGCCGCGCCTATGGCATACCAGCCGATTTTCTCGCCATGAGCAGCTGAATAGCCCTCCACGAGGACGGGGTACTTGGGCGTGCCGCCGCCGCCTTTGAGTTCGTGGTGTTCGGGGTCAATCTGGATGCCAATCCAGTCTCCGGTTTGACTGTTTAGCGGTACGAGTTTGATGGGTTGGCCGCGTGCCTCCACGCCGTCCAGGACCGACTGAGAAATCGGCGCCTCCTCAGCGATTGCTTCCGTCGGATACTCAGGCGTTTTCGAGATACCAGGCCCGGCGCCGCCGACAAACCGCCCCAGCAGGTTGGGTTGTCGGGCCGCAGTGTGCGGATCCATGCCAAGATCAAGGATATTGAGCAGATTCCCGATCGCGACGCTTCCTGCGGCCCGACCGATCGCGGTCGAGACCAGCACAGGCTTACCCCCCTGCAGAGCGAGCACGAGCGTTGTTGGGTCCGGAAGGCGCGCGCCCGGGCCAGCCGCGGCGATTGCTTTCTGCTGAGTAACTGCGGAATCCGGAACTGAGATTCCGTCGACGAAGATCCCGGACGCTCCCCAGGCAATACTAACTGAGGAGTGCAGCACGCACGCTACATTACCTAGTTTGTCCACCGCTATGACCGCCGCGGTATGATCCGTGTCACTCTTCTCGGGCGTTGGACGCCGTATCCTGTTCTGAATGTATGTCCAGGCGCGCGCAGCGTTCTTACGGTCTAGTAGCGCCGTGAGCGAGGGATCTGCGTCAGGAAATTGTTGATGCCGCATCTCAGCCGGCATATAGGTGAATGCGTCCACGAACCGCTCGATCTGGATCAGGTAATAAAGAGCATCAGCGGAGGTGGCGTACGGACCGTATTTCTTCAGCTCACCAACCGCGGCAATATTGAGTTCACTCAAGGTGGTAACTCCACCGATATTGGGCGGGCCCAGCGATACCAGCTGGAACGGCCCATAGTGAGTCTCCAGAGGTTCGGTCCATAATGGCCGATAGCTGGCCAGGTCGTCGACGGTCAGCATGCCGCCTTCCCGCCCGATGAGGTCGATGAAATGATGCGCCCACTCGCCCGTGTACATGTAAGCGGAACCCTGAGTGGCGATTTTGCGTAAGGTGACAGCCAGTGCAGGTTGGCGGAAGAGCTCACCTGGCTGGTAGAGATGTCCGTCTGCCTTGGTGAAGATGCTCCGTCCTTCAGGCAGGCGCGTGATGTAGCGTTGCTGCCAGTAGATCGAACTGGCAAGCAGGGGATTGGCAACGACGCCATGCTCCGCGATCCAGATCGCGGGACCGAACAGTGCGCTGAAGGGCAGGCTGCCGAAGCGCTCATGCATTGCCTGTACGCCAGCCATGAAGCCTGGCACCAGGGCGGTCCGGCCACTATGTTCGCCCACTTTGGGAATGCTCAGAGGATCTTTTTCATTTCGTGACGTGTTATATCCGGCATTGAGCGTATGGACCTTGCCCGTCGCGGCATCGAAATACACTGCATTCAGGACCCCCGCGTAGCTGACGGTTGCGCCGCCGGTAAGAGCGACCTGGGCCAGCGCGGTGGTGAGTGCGGCATCGGCGGCGTTACCACCGTGCTTCAGTACCTCCAACCCCGCGTGAACGGCCAGTGGTTGGGAGGTCCCTACTATCATCGCAGCTGTACTATTGTCGGCGCCTTGGAGCTGAGCGAGCTGTTGTGAATTCGGATCGACCTTGCTTTCAATCGCAAGGTAGCGGTTCAAGTCTTGTTCCGGCCAGTGATCCGGTATGAACTGAGAGCCCGCGGCACCGGATTGAGCAAACGCGCAAGGCGCGCCGCAGAGTACTACTGGGAACAGGATCGACAGAAAATGATGGACAAGCTTGTCGCCATCTGTAAAGACACCAGCGAATATACGGGACACGGCAAAACCCATGGTGATGAGTGGTTTGTGCGGAGACGGGTCCACCAGAAGCGCGAGCATATACGGCAGCCGCAATCCAGAGTAGATGTTGGTTACGGTAGGGGCGACAGGAGCTTCTTGACCCGCAAAGTTGAAGCCCCTCCGGCTGAGCGAAGCGGATTTGTCGAGACCTAGGTCCGCAGCGGCCAATCAATTTGCATCGAATTCATCGATCTGGGAGCAACTGCGCAAGGGAGTTCGGTCTGATGCGTACTCGTTGGCTCGAGTACGGGGTCCAACAATTCGGTTCGCCTACCTAATGATGAAGCTGGTTCTCGAGTGCAGGATAACCCTGGGTATAGATCCAATCCGTGGCCTGCGCCGGTATATGACAGGACAGGCAGTCCTTCTTGAAATCCGTCGATGTGGTTCTAGTGGGCTGACCGGCATCAAACCATGACCAGCCCCAACCATTGCCCCATAGCGCATTGCCGCGATGGCTGTTCGTACTGTCTTTCACCATCACGAACCAGCCCTTCAGTGTCTCGACATGACTGACGGTTCCTGTCGTCATCGGTCCGGTCGCCGCCGCGAATACTTCCTTCACCAGTACGGCGCCGTCGGGGAAATGCCCCGAGTTTTCATACGCTGCTACCGTGCCCGGCGATGCATACACATTATGCATCTCCTTCGCGCCCTTGCCTGTGTCTGTCGCAACGGCCCAGGTGCCGAGGAACTGGTACCTGGTCCGATAGTCCGTTGGTACCCGGAGATTGCCACTCGCATCGACCACATTTTGCTGCGCCTGCCCACCCGTCGTCGCCTGCCCTGTTTGTCCGTAAGCCGCCAGTGCCAACACGCTTGCGAGACTGATACCGATGATGCTCGTTAACTTCATGCCTGGGTCCTCTGGTTTCCGGTGAATGCTTTTATCGCGCGTTAGCCACGCCATCCGTTCTTCGAAATCTCTGCGACGCGCCAGATTTCCCGCAGTCGCCTCGCGAAATCGCTTTCGTTGTGTACGACCACGAGAATCCTCAATCAGCCCTGCCGCGTCATATAGCCATCTCACGTACCTCACGCGCATCGCTGATCTCCACTTTAGTTCGTACGTCCTGGACGTCCATGATCCGGATCAATCCTACTTGGGATCTTCGGAAACTGGATTCGGGCGAGATCGCCTGGTGAGGCCTATCTGCTGGCAAGGCGGACCGATTGCAGCTGAGGAGCCCGGCGAAGTCAGTTGGCCTCAGCGTGTAGTAGAGTCCCCTGATTTTCCAGCGCAAGACCGATCACGCGCACGAAAGATTCCGCGAGATATCTCACGTTAATACCCCCGAGCCGCGCCAGACCGCTTTAATTTTCTGAAGGAGTTCCCAGACTACCGAGTTTCGAGGGTGGGTCGAGGGCAGACGATTCCGAGTCTTCCAACGTTACCCTCGGTCGTCCTATCAGTACCTCCCGTCGATCCGCAGCATCCAGTTGCGCGGCTCGCCGTACCAACCCTTCAACAGCTCGATGGACTCGTAATAGCGCTTGTCGAGCGCATTGTTCACACTGAGAGCCACTCGCCAATGTCGGTTGACTTCAAATGCTGCGCGCAGATCGAGCACCGCGTACGCCGGCTGCACACCAACCACCGGAAGACTTTCAAGTGGAGTGATCGTGCGCGCGATTGGCCCTTCGTTCTTGAGAAGGTCGGCGGAACATTGAATGAGAGTGTGATTCCGTTCGCCGTGATCACGCAGCGTCAAAAGGTGGCTGCGGACCAGGGTGTGAGAAGGTCAACTCTACATGGTTCCATGCAATCATTGCGGCAACGACCAGCGTGAGTCTTACGATCTCCATATCGGTGAACGATTCCCGGACGATTAATTGAAGAGGATCGGGCACGCGAGATCGCGAAGCGAACATCACCGCCTCGGACCATTCGAGGGCCACCCGCTCCTGCTCAGTGAAGAGTGCGGAGCCACGCCACGCTGCGAGCGCCGCTAATCTCGCGCTGCTCTCGCCGAGCAACCACGCTCGCCGGGAATGCCTCCGGACTCCGTGTGTGCAGCCGTTCAACCGAGAAACGTTGAGACGCAGGAGTTCGATTAGCGACTCGTCCAATCCGGAAGAATCGAGAAATGCTTGCAGCGATATCAGCTCCTGCATCTCTTTCGGCGATACCGCGTACGGGTCGAGGCTGTTCATGATCTATCTCGCTTCTGAGATCCCGTTCAAAGGAGCCCTCGCTAAGGCGCTAGCAGAGAGAAATTCGTGCATGGTTGGTCGGGAGATTGCAGCCTAACGCACGTGCGAGTCTCCAGTTGCCATGATCCAGGCGGTCCAACTGCGCGTTCTTGCAAGTGTTAGCGAGCTATTGAATGGTAGTGCGGAGGAAGACCGCGGACACGGAGGTGCCTGACAGGTCACCAGGTGATGACGGCTCTTCCACATGTAGTTCTTATTGGCGGGACTCTCTAACAGAAGCCGTGCAACATCGAGGAACTGTGTCACGTGTTATGGCTTGAAGTGCGCATGCAGCTTTTTCCACACGGAGCGCCGCGTCAGCGGCAAAGGCTCGGCGGTTATGCTCTCTCCTGGTTGACCACGGGAATCTTGCTGGCGATAACGCTCAGCAGATCCTGCCACGATCTGACGAAACCGGCCGCGCCCTCCTCCTGAAGCCGCCTGCCGAGGGCCTCCAGGTCGACGCCGCTGCGGATGAATGCGCTCAACACTCCCGACGAATCGCCACCCTCCGGATCCAGCTCCGCTGCAACGTCCTGCTGTGCCGCCAGAGCGTGAAGTGTTTCCTCCGGCATGGTGTTCACGGTCAGCGGCGCGATCAACTTCTGCACATAGAGGGTCTTGGACGCCTTGGGATCCTTCGTTCCGGTACTTGCGAACAACAGGCGCTGCGGCCGGGCCCCCGCATTGAATGCACGCTGCCAGCGTGCGCTCGCCAACAGCTGGGAATAAGCCTTGTAGCAGTCGTGAGCAACGGCGATGCCGAGCTTGTTCTCCAGTGCGGCGGGTACCTTGCCGCTCACCGCGACATCCCAGCGACTGACGAACAGCGAAGCCACCGAGGCGATGTTTGGGTTCAGGCCGGCCTCGATTCGGCGCTCCACGCCCCGCAACCAGCTCTCAGCGGCAGCGCGGTACTGACTTGCCGAGAATAGCAACGTCACATTGATGGGGATGCCGGAGAAGATCGCTTCCTCGATCGCGGCCAGCCCCTCTGGCGTCCCCGGGATCTTGATGAACAGGTTCGGCCGGTTGGCCCGCGAATACTGCTCCTTCGCCTGGGCGAGCGTCGATTGCGCATCGGAGGCCAACAGTGGGGACACCTCCAGAGAGACCCAGCCGTCAACCCCTGCCGTGCGCTCGTACACCGGACGAAACAGATCCGCGGCTCGGGTGATGTCCTCCAGAGCCAGCTGGAAGAATAGATCCTCGAGTGAGGCACGCCCTCGTACGCCAGAGCGCAGACTCGCATCGTAGGAGGTCCCGTGCCGCAACGCCTTATCGAATATCGTGGGATTAGAGGTGAGCCCGACGACCGACAGATCCTGGACGTACTGGGCCAAGGTGCCTGTCAGGAGCAGGTCGCGGGTGATGTTATCCAGCCAAATGCTCTGGCCGGTGGAGCTGAGTCGTTGCGTCGCTTGCATGAGTGCCCTTTTCGGTTATCCCTCAAAGATCGATATGAGGCTCACATCGTCACGTGCCATGAACCTTCCCATCCCGATCGTTTGGACAGAGCCATGCAGCCTTGCCGACGAATCCGGCGTGCGCCGTTTTTACAGCCATCGGTTCACTCATCGGCGGATGCCTCCTTAGTCATGTCGCACAGTTACATTGCCCGAGATCTACGCAAATTCATTGAACCGCTGTGCTGCCAGAGACTGTCAGTCAACACCTGGGTCAGGGACGCACCGGCCGGCATCGCGCCGCTCAGGGCCCCGAGTCGCGGCGCGGGGGTGCGAGCACGAGGGGCCTGCTTGACCGGCATTCTGGTAGGAGACGTCGGCGGCTCACGCCCGAGTTAGTCGCGAACCGGAGGTGGCTCCCGTGCCGCGGTCACTCCGAACTAACCGCCATCGATTCGGTGAGAAGGGCGGGCCCGTGCCTCAGCCGTCGCTTGTGCTTCGATGCTGGGGCCGGGCCATGATTTCGAAGTAACCACCGTGGTTCGCCGCCATTGCCCGGGACTCATCCCCATGAGATCGCGAAAGCGCCTGCTCAAGTGAGCCTGGTCCGCAAATCCGCAGGCGATTGCGACTTCCGCAAGCCGCTCTTGTGTTGAGCCAATCATCAACTTGGCTCGCTCCACCCGCCTTACACCGACATATTCCATCGGCGACAACCCGACACTCTGCTTGAAGGCGCGGGAGAAATGACTCCTGCTCAAGGCAACGACACTCGCCAGCTCACTGGTCTCCAGCCTCGAGGCGAGATTCGCGTCGATATAGGCCAGGATGCGACTGGCTTGCCAGTTCGCAAGGCCGCCTGCCCGAACGTCGTACGAGCCCGCAGCGCCGGCTCGCGAATCCTCGACCACCGCGCCGATCAGGGTCGAGGCTTCGTTCAAACAGCGCAAGGCGGCTTTGCGGTCGGTCTCGAAACGGGTCATCGCCTGCTCGAGCAGATGCATCACGCGCGCCGACGCGGACACAACAGAGCGCAGCGAGCGATTCGAAAGGGACGCCGTATCCCGCACCTCGGTGGCACGCAAACTGCCCGTGGACGCCATCGCCCCGAGCGAGCTCAGCTCTCTCATTTCCTTTCTCCTGCGAGGCGTTGAATCGGGTGGCCGCGAAACATGGCTTGGATTGAGCCACGGAGGAGGAGCCGAGCTAATTGCACTGGGGTATCGACTAATACCCCGGCTCAATGCCTCGAGGTGGTCGCCGGGCGGCGCGGACGACGTCCTCGCTCGTCTGTTGGCCAGCGTTGCGTCTGCATCGCCGTGGACAGCGACAGCGTCGGTCTGTGCCAAGATGAGCGAGGCCGCTGCTCGCCCTATACCCGAGTATGGGATGCTTTCGCAGGCGACGTGGCGCATCCTCTAAGGCAAGGTTAGACAGCATCGGTGCGCCTAACTAGTGCGTCGGCATTGTGAGCGAGCACGAGGAGACGAGGCGCGGCTTCACCCAGTGCGGAGGTGAGATGTGATTATTTTTTCCAATGCACAGTCCGACGAGCCGGCGTTGGAGAGTTAGCTGATTAAAGAGGGCCTTAGTCATGAGCGTCGATGATACTTCCCCTGTCAGTCGCGGCTTCGTCGGGCGGGGGCGCGCGACGGCCCACGCGGAACGTGTTCCTCCGGGACAGTATGTCACAGGCGATTTTCCGGTTCTTTCTGCTGGGCCCACCCCGCATACGTCGCTCGAGCAATGGTCATTCGCCCTGCGTCACGGCACGGAGCGTATTGCCGAGTGGAGTTGGTTGCAATTTCAGACACTGAAACAAACGCGTCTAACCGCGGACATTCACTGCGTCACCAAATGGAGTAAGCTCGATACCCGCTGGGAAGGCGTCACCATCGACACGTTGTTCGAAGCCGCCGGGCTGGCGGCCTCGCCGACTTCATATGTGATGGCGTACGCCGACGGAGGTTATACGACAAATCTGCCGGTAGCCGATCTGATGAACAGTCGGGCGTTGATTGCGACCAAGTTCGATCAGTCGCCGCTGGCACCCGCTCACGGCGGTCCGGCTCGCCTCGTCGTTCCGCACCTGTACTTCTGGAAGAGCGCGAAATGGGTGCGTGGCTTGACTTTCATCGCGGAGGACAAGCCAGGCTTCTGGGAGTCCCTCGGATATCACATGTATGGCGATCCCTGGAAAGAGCAGCGCTACTCTGGAGACTAACTCCATGGAGTCATCGCGCCTGGTTTGGCGCCCAGCCGAGATCATCGCGGTGCGCGATGAAGCGGCACACGCTCGCAGCCTGGTGCTGCAGGTAGAGGGTTGGCAACCGCATGAGGCAGGTCAACACGTTGACGTGCGCCTCACGGCGGCTGATGGGTATCAGGCCCAGCGAAGCTACTCGATCAGCTCAGCTCCCCTGGCCTCACATGCCGAGCTGCTGGTCGACTGCGTTCCCGATGGCGAAGTCTCCCCGTATCTCACCGGCGAAGCGCGAGTGGGTGATCGGTTCGAGCTACGCGGGCCCATCGGTGGCTACTTCGTCTGGACGCCCGAATACGGCGGCCCGCTGTTGCTGATCGCGGGCGGCGCCGGGATTGCCCCGCTGGCGTCGATACTCGCGCATCGTGCAGTAGCCGCCCGGTGCCTGCCGACACAGGTTCTCTACTCTGTCCGCACGACTCAGGACATCATCTTCAAGGAGCGACTCGAAGCGTGGAGGCGAGATGATCCAGCTCTCGCGGTATCATTCACTCTGACGCGTTCGGCGCCAGCTGACTGGACGGGATATCGCCGTCGCATCGATGCCGCAATGCTGCGTGAAGTGTCTTTCGAGATGTCCGACATGCCACTCGCCTACGTGTGCGGGCCCACGACGATGGTGGAGGCCGCTGCCGATGCGCTCGTGCGCGTCGGTTACCCTGCAGAACGGATTCGTACCGAGCGCTTCGGGCCGTCAGGAGAATCCATATGACCTCGAACGGTGATGTGAACATATCCCCAGAACCCCCGACTCTTGACGGCAACGCGGCCGCCGGTCTCTTGCAGCGAATCTTCGCCGTCGAAGTGGCTGTCCACGGGGCCGCCTTTCCGGTGTAGGTATTCACCGCCGCCGTATGCCCCGGTGGCGTGTTAGTCTGCTCGCACGGACCGACTCGGGCTCATCGCACGGACCCGCGTCTGACTGAGCGGCCGCGCTCGAACTCACCCTCCTCATCGAGCGTGCAGATGGCCTCGGGAACCGCTTCGAGCCGCTCGCGCGCAATCGCTTTGCCACTGAGGTCCGACAGTCCGTAAGTCCCTTCTTCCAGCTTCCTCAAGGCACGCTCCACACGCTCGAGGCGGCCGACATCCCGGACGACGAGATTGCCGGCCAACTCGAGGTTGGCCAGCTTCTGCGCATCATCCTCTTGGGATCGGAGCGCGGCTCCACCCTACAGCGCAATCAGACCGAATTGCTCGGCCGAGATCCATTATCCCAGGGTATCGACGCGAGCAAATGCAGCGGAAAGCGATACCCTCGTCCAATGGCATGCGAGGCGCTGTTGTTGTTGGATAGCACCGCGAGCCACCTGATGTCCACAGTCATGACCAGCTGCATAAACTACGAGCTGCACGCCGAACACACGGTGTCCAAACCAGACTCAATGCTACTCCCTGACGAGGAGCCACCCTTTGCGGCACATCTCGTCAGTCGCCGGGCATTCTACGAGCATCACGGAATCTACGTTGGCGGTGGTTGCGTCATCCACTACGCGGGCCTGACGAACCGGCGGTGGCGAGGACCAGTGGAGGAAGTTCCCCTCGCGGACTTCGCCAACGGGCACCCGGTGTACATTCGTCACGACCAGAGATTGTTCACCTGCGCCGAGGTAGTAACGCGAGCCCGCTCACGCCTGGGGGAACGTCGATACCGGATATTGACGAACAACTGTGAGCACTTCTGTGCCTGGGTTCTGCGTGAGGATCTTCGGAGCGCGCAGGTGGAACAGTTGCGGCGTGTGCCGCGAAACTTGTGCCGCGCAGTACTCAACGCGCTAGTCGTGACCCGGCCCGCAGCCAAGTTGGCCCCGGGTCGACCTCTTGGCCTCGCAACGGGCGAGCGGAACGTGAGAGGGAAAGCCTGGCTGGGAGCTGACTGACGCCTGGTATGGCCGCCCGACCGCTAATTTCACAGGCGCAGTGTGGGAAGTGCTACCACTGAAGTGCCGCCCTCAGCGCTGGCAGCCGCGACGCGGCCGCTTTCCAGCGCAGGAGCCGGAGGTAGGGCGGTCACGGCAAGAATTTCCTGTTCATTGAGGGTCTCCCGCGCGAGCAGGGCATTTGCGAGCGTATCGAGCTGCCGGCGATGCTTGCTCAGCAAACTCTTGGCCATCTCGTGACCCTCATTGATGATTCTCAACACCTCCGAGTCGATCATGCGCGCAGTGGCTTCGCTGACGGGCTGCTCGCCGGCGTATGCATTTCCCAAGTATGGATTCTGGCGTGCTGCGAGTTGCACCATACCGAGGGCATCGCTCATGCCCCAGCGCGTCACCATGTTTCTAGCGAGGTTCGTTGCCTGCTCGATGTCAGTCTCCGCGCCTGTCGTCCTGGTCTGATAGACGATCTCCTCAGCCGCGCGTCCACCGAGCATTCCGACGATCCGCGCGCGCAAATAAGCTTCGGGATAGTTGTATCGCTCCGTCTGCGGGCGCTGATAGGTGAGTCCCAGTGCCTGACCACGCGGGATGATCGTGACTCGATGCACGGGATCAGCACCGGGCACCACCAAGCCGAGAATTGCATGCCCACCTTCGTGATACGCAATGCGTTCGCGATCCTCGGCGCTCAACAGTAGTGGTCGCTCCGGTCCGAGTATGATCTTCTCCAGTGAGTCCAGAAAGTCCTTCTGGTGCACATCCTCCTCATCGTGGCGGGCGGCCAGCAGGGCCGCTTCGTTTGCCAGGTTTCTCAGGTCCGCACCCGAAAAGCCCGGTGTGGAGGCGGCCAGTTCCCGCAGCTGAACATCTCCGGCTAGCGGTACATGGCGCGTGTGGACCTCGAGGATCGCTTCCCGGCCCGAGGTGTCCGGCAGATTTACTATGACACGCCGGTCGAATCGCCCTGGCCGCAGCAGCGCTTTGTCGAGCACGTCAGGCTGGTTGGTAGCGGCGAGCACGATGACGCCCTCGCGGCCTGAAAACCCATCCATCTCGGTCAGAATTTGATTCAGAGTCTGCTCCTGCTCGCTCGAGCCCCCGATCGCTACAGGGCCGCGAGCACGGCCGATCGAATCGACCTCGTCGATAAAAATGATTGCCGGCGCATTCTTCCGCGCCTCCGTGAACAGATCACGGACGCGTGCGGCGCCGACTCCAACAATGATCTCGACGAACTCCGCCGCGCTCATCGAGTAGAAAGGCACGCCCGCTTCACCAGCGACTGCCCTCGCCAGGAGTGTCTTGCCAGTTCCCGGCGCGCCCACGAGCAACACTCCTTTCGGAGCGGTACCGCCGAGTCGGGTGTATTTTGTAGGGTCTTTCAAAAAGTCCGCGACTTCAACCAATTCCTCCTTGGCCTCATCGATCCCAGCGACATCGTTGAATGTGACTTTCGTGTTTGCCTCCTGGTCGTACCGCCGGGCTTTGCTCTTACCTATTCCCATGAGCGCTCCGCCCAGTCCCCCGCCTTGTGCTGCTCGCCGATACATCCAGACATAGAAGCCGATGATGAGAATGGCTGGACCAAATCCGAAGAGAAGAGTCGCCCATGCACTGCCACCCTGGATCGGGATCGCACTGATCTCCACTTTGTGCTGAATCAAGTACGATTCGAGGCCCGGATCCACAAAAGCAGGCACCGTGGTCGTGAAGGTCTTTGCGGTGCGTGGCTCGGGTTGGCCGCCCAGAAGTTGCGCGAAGCCAGGTTTGTTCTCGCGTTGCCCCAGTGCATCCTTGCTGCCCGGAGCCGGCCAGGTCACAGGCTTCTCAAATCGACCCTCGATGCTGGCTCCTTTGCTGTAGATGACCTCGACGTTACCGCTTCCCACCTGCTCTTTGAAATTCGTATAGGGAATCGTGATGGGCTCATTGGGGCCCGGAAAGAGCAAACGCATCACCAGATAGTTGACGCCGAGGATCATCAGGAAAGTGAGCCAAGTTTGCCTAGTAGGCATGGTGGAGGACTGATCCTCGCTGCGCTGGAAAGAGCGGCCTGCGGCGTCCCGAGATACGCGCCGGTTTGGCGCTGTGTCACGGTCGCGCTGCGTTGGTTGTGTCGGCCGCATCACGTCCCTCTCATTAGCTTAGTAGGCACTTCGACTCCCTGAGACGAGTTCGTCTCAAAATGAACGCAACACTAGCAATGGGCACTCAGGCTGGTTAGAAGCGGCGTGCTCGATTCCGGCACCCTCATTCAAGCAACCGGCAAGTTGCCTCCGGTAACGTAGATGTTGGAGCCCGATCTTGGAGCGTTGCATCGAGGACGCCTCGGTTGGAAACGGGCTGGGTATTCCGCGGAAAGGTGCGGGTGGAGATCGGCTACGAAGGCCATCTGACATGAGGAGAACACCGATGCGTTCGATCCCTGCTCTGTGGAGTCTTTTGGGAACGACTTGGATCGCAGGCTTGATAAGTGGAGATGCGGGACCAGTTCGCGCAGCCAACGCCAACGGCGCAGGTCATGAGCACACGGTTTATTCGGCCCAGCTGCCAAACGCGGCCGGTAAGACGCTTACCGCTGTTGTGGTCGAGTACGGACCCGGAGGCAGCTCACCAGCCCACCGTCATGCGGGAAGTGTCTTCGCCTACGTACTCTCCGGACGAATTCGCTCGGAGAATTCCGCGACTGGGCCAGTGAGAGTCTATCGCGCAGGTGAAAGCTTCTTTGAGCCGCCCGGCAGCACGCACTTGGTTAGTGCAAACGCGAGTGACACGCAGCCTGCGAGCCTCCTGGCGATATTCGTCGCAGACGATCACGCACAGTTGACTCAACCGGCACACTGATCGACTGGCCGGTTCTCGACAATTCAATGAGGGCTTCTGGCCGAGCGATATCTGACAGAGGACGCACTCATGGCTGTGACAATGAGAGCCAATCGCATACACGCATTCGCGCCATCGCCATAGGAACCGTCGCGCAAAGTTCCGCACCGGCTCCCTTCACACGAAATGGATGCGCATCCCGGACATGCCTAGCACGATCCAGGTCGCAACAAACCCGGCGGCGACCGCGCCGCCGACCAGGAGTCGATCGATGAGCGCCTTGCTGACACCATGCGCCATCATGATCACGCGCGCGCCCGAGGCGAGATGCGCAAGCACGAAAAACACGCCGAGCCAGTAATGTGGCAGGAGACGGATGTTCCACGGGTCCTTGATCATGCCGGCCGGGTCACCCGTCGCGAAGTTCCACCCTGTGTCGATGCCGAGATGAGTCCGAGCGAAAATGAAGACCGAATCCATATGACCCAGCACGTAAACAGAAAGATAGACGCCTGAGACGATCTGGAAGGTGCGGAAACGGTCGCTGGGCGCGGCTGTCAGACGCCACACGAAGAAGAGCCCAGTACCAACCTGGAAGAAGATGAGCGCCACCAGCAACAGCTGCAGAATGTTGTTACGGTATACGAGGCGGAATATCTTTTGCACGGCCTCGTACGTGGCTGGACCGGTTGGGAACATCAGGTGATTGGTGAGGTGAAGTGCAAGAAAGATCAGGACGATGGCCAGCGCCGACACGCCGTGAGCGACGCGCAGCGGCGCTGGAACGGGACGCGCCGCCGGTGCTGGCGAATTGTTGTCGGAGCGCAGCAGTAACACGAGTCCGATCCCCCAACCCACGACCCAGGGCCACGTGTCGGGGACCGGATTGTGTAGCATGGTGAGAATGACGCCCATAAAGACGAACAGCGTCGGCGCTGTGACGGCAACAAGCGCCGCGCGTTTCGCACGTAGCTGCGTCACATTCATCCGATCGATCTCGGCAAGAGACATCGCGGCCAGCGCAGCGAGCAGCGTCACCCCGAATGCTAGGGCGAGGCACACCACCGTACCGAACCACGGCAGGACGACCGCGCCGCCGCTGCTTTGCGCGATGCGCATGACGCTGAGATTGAAACCCTCGAGAGTGAAGGGGTAGAGCATGGCTGCCACCAGAGGCGCCGCCATCCAGAACCGGGCAGCAACTGCTGCTCTGTGAGAATCTGATCGGTGCCCAACCTCTGCGGTGCTCATTGTCTCTTCCGAACTGTCATGTCAAATGACCGGGTTCCTCGGTCGGACGGCTTCGGGCCTGCCGCGCAACCTCACCGCCCTTCAAACAAATCACGCGCTCCGTTCAGCCTTCGTGTCGCGACCGTGGTACGAGATTCCTACACCGTGTGCATAGTTCTGGGCTGCTATTCATCGATTGGTGGCAGGTTGAAGCGGACGAACGCGGATGATCGTCTTCCCCTTGCGCCGCTCGGTCGGGTTTAGGGCGGCGACGGCATCGTCAAGCGTCGAGACATGGCCGATGTTCGTCCGCAGTCGTCCATCCCGGACCCGCTGTACAATCTCACTCAGTTGAGCACGATCGGATTCGACAACGAAGTCGACCGCCAGGCCGTTGGCGGGCCGCGCTTCGGGCGGCCCGACGATGGATACGAGTGTTCCTCCGGCTCGAATCAGGCCCGCGGACCGTTTCCCGATGTCGCCGCCGATCACATCCAACACCAGGTCGACTTCACCGACGTCTTCCAGGGTGTCGTTCGCGAGGTCGACGAACTCCTGCGCTCCGAAGTCGAGTACCGTCTGACGGTCGGCGGCGCGTCCGGTGCCGATGACGTAGGCGCCGGCCTCTCGTGCGAGTTGTGTTGTCATCGATCCGACTGCGCCGGCCGCGCCGTGCACGAGGACGCTCTGCCCCGCCTGAAGGTGGCCGTGCTGGAATAGTCCCTGCCACGCTGTGAGGCCCGAGATTGGCAGACTCGCGCCCACCGCGAAGTCGACGTCGCTCGGGAGCGGCGCGAGGTTGCGTGCCTCTATGGCTACAAACTCCGC